>Ga0207721_100131_pt1 | contig 48071 bp, 41 predicted proteins | sample TtaePargueraPR_3_FD_187756 | JGI IMG/M metagenome (GOLD analysis project Ga0207721, IMG submission 187756) | Aerobic enrichment media microbial communities from Bioluminiscent Bay, La Parguera, Puerto Rico - Tt and P2 (1) (SPAdes) | ecosystem: Environmental > Aquatic > Marine > Unclassified ...
CGACCCGTAGCGAGTTTTACATTCTCTTAGCCTCGGAGCTTTAGTTCTTGGAATAATATGTTACAAAATCAAAAACTGCACCATGAGTCTATATTACTATTTCATATATTGCCAAACAATGCTATAATATTACTATATGAAAGGTGGTATAAAAATGAACATGGGTAGTATCCCCCTTGAATATTTAAACAGTCTTAAACAGGCTCTTAATATTGCAACTTTAAGAAAGTCTATGAATCAAGATGCCCAAGCTGTTTCTACACTTCTTAGTGATATGCAAAATGTTAATTCAAAAACATTAGAACATTCAATCACTCCACACAAAGGCAGTTCTATTGATGTAAGTGTTTAAACATAACTAAATCTTCCAAACAGAAAAACACTATTTTACAATCCAAAAATGAAATCTAGATTTTGGAACCGTAGTTGACAGTTTTTTTAATCACCTTATAAGTTTATACCATATACCAAGCACATCCCTAAAGTAGTCGCCAAAGAGTTTTCTTTCTACACATCCATTAGTTTTTAAAGCTACTTTGGCAATCGTTTTGTCATATACTGTAAACTTTACATATCCCACCTCAAAACCAGCTTGAACTGGCGCTGTCAATTTTTTGTCGTACAAACAAATATCCATTTTGATATTATTCTTTTCCTCCTCACAAAGAGGCATTTCTAATCCTTTTTCAGCAATAACAGGAACTGTTTCTGCCTTACCTTTTAATACAATAAGTTTTCCTATATTTTCTGATGCGTCTAAAAGATTACACAAACTATATTTTTCAAAAGCATAATCTAGAATTAACCGGCTGCTTTTTGTCCTCACTGATTTGCTCGAACAATTTAAAACTACAGAAATAAACCTCATTTTATTTCTAGTTGCCGATGTAACAAGGCATCTTCCAGCTTGCCCGGTATATCCGGTCTTCACTCCATCCGCTCCGGAATATGTGCCAAGCATTTCATTTGTCGTATAGAGATTTCTACCTGCCATATATATGTTTTGTGTACCCACTATTTTAGAGAACGTAGGATTATTTAAAGCATATCTTGCTATCTGTGCAAGTTCATATGCTGTTGAATAATGCCCTTGAGTATCAAGGCCGTGAGGTGTTTTAAACTGCGTATTTTTTAATCCAAGCCTTTCTACTTTTTCATTCATCAAAACCGAAAATCCCTCCACACTACCTCCTATATGTTCAGCTATTGCAATTGCGGCATCATTTCCTGACCTTAGCATTAGCCCATATAATAGCTCTTTAAGCGTATAACTATCTCCTGCTCTTAAATTTATAGTAGAGCCCCTGATACTTGCTGCTCTTTTGCTTATTTCCACCTTATCGTCAAGATTTCCCTTTTCTATCGCCACTATAGCTGTCATTATTTTAGTTGTACTAGCTATAGCCCTTCTTGAATAAGCATTTTTTTCATACAGAACCCTTCCACTTTTCATATCCATTACTATTGCAGAACCCGCTCCTATCTTTGGAGCTTTTATAGAATCTGAAGCTTTTACACTATTTGAAGTATTTACTCCTATTGTAAACTCTTCTTCGTAAAATTCATTTTCGCAAAAACTATCAGCAAAAGTGATGGTATTAAATGAAATAATTAAAATGACACATGTAATTAATGCAATTATATTTCTTTTAGTTAGGTTGTTAATCAATTTCATCACATCCATATTTATTTTATATTACCTTAGGTGTTACAAAAAATTCCTTTAAGAAATCACCTTATACATAAAATTATATGTTAATATTAGATCGTTTATTTCTCCTTAGGTAATTCCCCAAATTATTGTTTGTAATAGGTATTTCAAAAAATCATTTTATTGGGTTGGAACTATAAGTAAATTGGGATTATAGAATTTTTTGAAACTCCCTTAGGCAATTTCTAAAAAAAGCACTTCAATTATCATTGGTATATATTTGTAGCTTTTTATTAGGGCGCAAGACTAAAATATTATTAATATAAGCCGATATATATAATAGGGGTGAATTAATCATATGAACAGTGAAATCGTTTATTCTGACGAATTTGTAAAAATTTATACATTGTCTGACGGACTGTATTTAGAATCCATTAAGAGCGGAATGCCCTTTAATCAATTAAACGGCATTATTAATTCACATCCTGAATTTAGGATAGTTAATTTTAATGTAATAAAAGACGCTATTAATAGTGCACCTCAACCCCCTAAAAAGTTTGGTGAGCTAAAAGAGCGAATTGTAATAAAAATATCCCAAGATGCTCTCAATGCCACTATAACTTATAACGCTCCAAAAGAATATGTAGATCCCAAAAACCGCGAAAACCTCATTAAAGAAACTTACGACGCATTGAGCAAAAATAGTATAACCTTTGGGATAAATCGCGAACTACTGTCAGGTGAAATTAAAGCAGGTAAAACCTACACCATTGCTGAAGGTCAAGCAAGTGTTGATGGTGAAGACAGTATAATAAAAATGTACGAATTGGGCGAATTGAAGCCTGAAATAAAAGATGATGGAAAAACAAATTACTATGAGTTAAAATTGATAAATAAAGTTAAGGCAGGAGACTGGCTTGGGGAGCGTATTGAAGCTAAAGAAGGTATCCCTGGACGAACCGTTACAGGAGATACTATTAAAGCTGTAAAGGGAAAACAATTTCCATTGCTTTATGATAAAAATACAGTTTATGAAATACTTTCAAACAATAAAACTGTCTTATATTCCAAGATTAATGGTGCCGTAGATTATATAGACGGCAAAATCACTGTCTCAAATCATCTAGAAATAGATGGTGATGTAGATTTCAATACCGGAAATATCCACTTTGACGGTTATGTAACAATTAATGGTACTGTTACCGACGGTTTTTCAGTGGAAGCAACTAAGGATATTGAAATAAATGGTACACTAGGTCTGGGAAATGTTAAAGAAATAAAAAGTCTTGAGGGCAGCATATTTATTAAAGGCGGAATAGTCTCCAAAACTCAATCAGTAATATATGCAAAAAAAGACATCTACACCAAATTCTCAGATAACGTAACTTTAGAATGTGGCGGTCTTGCAAATATTGGATTTTATTGCATAAACAGCACAGTTAATGCTAAAGAGGTGTTTATTGAGTCCTCAAAGGGTAATATTATAGGTGGGCATATCAAAGCTGAAACCAAAGTGACTTCTGCAGTAATTGGATCAACTCTAGAAGCAAAAACTTTAGTTGAAGTAACCGGTTTTAATAGGGAAACTTACAAAGACAGACTTAATACCGTTATACAAAATATTAAGAATCTAAAGGACAAACAGCAGTCATTAAAAAGTGAACTTCATGGTGTTTCACAAGAAGATATGACTGCCCAAGAGATTAAACAATATAATGAAAATTTCCTAAAATCAGTCGAAATACGTGAAACAATTAAAACACTTGAGTACGAGAGAAAAAATATCACCCGGCATCTTAGGACAAAAGGAGAAGGTGAAATCTCTATAACAAAAAAAGTATATCCAAACTGTACCTTTATAATAAAAGACAAGCAAAAAGATATAATACACTCAAATATTTCCACATCATTTTTCTATGTGGATAATGAATTAAAACAAACATAATGATGTTGCAAAGTTTTTTATTTAAGGTAATTCTTATCTAAGACAATCCCAAAAAATAGGTGTTTTTAATAAAACAATCTTATCTTATTTAAAGCTTTTTTTAGAAGCTTTTTTTATGTTTTAAATAAAATTATAAAAAAAAATAATATAAAAGCTTTTACTTGTAAAAATTAAGTAATATAATAATAAGAAGGTAAGGAAGAAGCTTTGCAATTTGTGTTTCAAAAAATCTGATTTACATTTTTGCTCTGCAAAATAATGTTGCTATATTTGAAGCCTTTTTAGCTTCATTATTTGTTCAGAACTATAAATTTTTACTAGAAAATTTTTTGAAACAACTAAATGGAATTCTAAAATATAAAAATAGCTTCGCTTGTGCTTTAATTAAACAAACTGCAATAGTATATTGTACCTTTGCAATTTGTTTGTATTGAAAATGGAGGAGGATTTATGGCAAAAAATATACTGATAATTTCATCTAATATTACAGGGCATGGACACAAAAGCATAACAGAGTCACTGCAAGAAAAATTTTCTCTATATCCTGATGTAAACGTGCATGTTATTGATGGATTTACTCTTATAGGTAATTTGGGCCTTAGAATTGGCAAACTCTACGGATCTATTACAAGAAACGCAAAAGAAGTATGGAGATTGATATGGGATCTTTCCCAGAGAAAGCCCTCTATAGTAAACGATTTTACAGAAGTTGCTATACGTGACAACTTTATAAAGCTTTTAAAAAGCGTAAATCCGGATTTAATACTTTCGGTACACCCCAATTTTAATGGCTCGGTTTTAAATATCCTTGAAGAATATAACATTAAAATTCCTTTTGTTACATTAGTAGCTGATTTAGTTTCCATTACTTCCCTATGGGCAGATCCTAGAGTGGACTACATAATATGTCCTACTAAGGAGTCCAAATACAGATGCCTCGAGTTTGGTGTATCTGAATCCAAACTAAAAATAATAGGCTTTCCCGTAAGGCAGAAATTCCTAGAGCATCTAAATGAAGATAATAAGGAACATACTTATTCCCAAAATCGTCCTTTAGAGTGTCTTATCATGAGTGGCGGTGAAGGCTCCGGAAATATGAGTACAATTGCTCGTATTCTTTTAAAGAACTTTAATTGCAAAGTTAAAATCGTTACCGGAAGAAATAAAATATTAAAAAGAAGACTTGAAAGAACTCTCTATGAAAGATTTGGTACTGAAAGAGTTGAAATTTATGGTTTTACTAATAACATCCAAGATTTAATGCTCTCATCAGATATTGCAATTACACGAGGAAGTCCTAATGTAATGATGGAAGTAGTTGCCTGCAATGTTCCTCTCATAATTACAGGAAATTTACCAGGACAAGAAGAAGGAAATCCAGGATATCTTATAAAGCATAACCTTGGAGTTGTGTGTAAAGACACTAGAAGACTTAAATCAATAATACGAGAACTTCTTATTAATAACGGAAGTAAACTTAAGCAGATAAAAAAATCACAAAAGGAGTTTTTAAATCCTAACATTGCCAAGGAAATTTGTGATTTTATTATAAATATTGATACTGATGAAGACATTAAAATACCCGATGATATTATAACAAAACTTTGGGATATTGGAAAAAGAATACACCTATCAGAAAAGATGAATTTGAAGAAAAAAATAGTGCTAAAAAAACACAGAGATCTGTAAGATCGCCTGTTTTTATTAAAGGAAGTTTCAAAAATAGCCTATTAAGATATGGCTAAAATATAAGTTCCGACTTTGGATAATGGAAAAATCTGATTTTATAGTATTCTCACATTATGAGAATAGGAAGTTGTTTTTTCATTATTTCTAAGAGTTGATGTTTTTAAAATCACCTTCTGTTGAAATGAAATAGAAAAACTTACTACTCATATTCTGTTTTATTTTTGACACAATAAGACTAAGGAGGTGATAAACGATGGCAAACACTAATAGCAAAACTTCATTCGAAAATATGAAATATGAAATAGCAAAAGAAGTTGGAGTTAATTTAAAACAAGGTTACAATGGTGATTTAAGTTCAAAAGATGCTGGTAAAATAGGTGGTAATATTGTTAAAAAGGTATTCCAATCCTATACTGGAAACAGCTATCCTACAGAACGCTTAGGTGATACTACAAGATAAGGATAAGTAATAAAAAATAGCAGGAGATTATCTCCTGCTATTTTTTATTTTCCTTCTTTCTAACGAAATAAAATAGGGTATATAATGTGTGATTAACCTTTTTGCAACATATTATGGAAAGAACATCTGCGTAGAGGCTTAGAGAATGTTAACGAAGCGAAGGATTAGTCGAATCACTGTTCTACGCGAAGCGAGTTTTGATTCGACCCGTAGCGAGTTTTACATTCTCTTAGACTCGGAGCTTTAGTTCTTGGAATAATATGTTACAAAATTAAAAATTGCACCCACTCTTAATGAATGTGTGGAAAAATAAAAATAATATGTTATAATTAAATGAGTTTTTGACATTTATATATAAGATGATTTCAAAAAAACAACTGGTCATTACAATAAGTCAAAACCAAATAAACAACCAAAAACTGGGATTTTAAAAATTCGATTCATATTTTTTGTAAAGGAAAATAATTTTTCTATTCTTGGAAAAATATAAACTTTCAATAATGGGCTTTTTGCTTGAAATATTGAATATGTATTTTTTTAACACTCCCTAATACTAAAGAAACGGTGGATACATATGGTAAAACTACAATTTAAATTTAAAAGTAATAAAATTATTGCTCTTGAACCAACTAAAATAATAGTATTTAGTTTTTTGGCGGTTATATTTTGGGGTGCGCTGTTACTATCCCTTCCTATAGCATCTAACCCCGGACAACCACATGCAAGCTTTCTTACTGCACTTTTCACAGCTACATCAGCCACTTGCGTTACTGGATTAGTAGTTGTAGATACTGCCACACAGTGGAGTACTTTCGGACAGACAGTAATCTTGCTGCTAATACAAATAGGTGGCCTTGGTCTTGTTACTATTACAACTTTCTTCTCGGTACTTCTTGGAAGAAAAGTAGGTATTAAAGGAAGAATACTTGCTCAAGAATCACTCAATTATTTTAGTTCAGAAGGTATCTTAAAGCTAATTAAAAGGGTAATATCCATAACATTCCTTATAGAATTTATTGGAGCATTAATAATTTCAATAAAATTCATACCGAAATTCGGTGCAAAAGGTATTTATATGTCTTTTTTTCATTCCATTTCTGCCTTTTGTAATGCAGGTTTTGACGTTATGGGTGATTATCAAAGTCTTACCAATTTTAAGAATGACCCCTTCGTCTTACTAACTACAACCGCGTTAATTATTATTGGAGGCTTGGGTTTTTTGGTATGGAAGGACTTATATGAATATAGAAAAAACAAGAAGCTTCTTCTACACACCAAAGTAGTTCTTCTCTTTACAGCTATATTGCTTGTTTTGGGGACAATTTTTATTTTTATGTTCGAGCACAATAATTCATCTACCTTAGGGGAACTAAGTATTCCAAATAAATTGTTCAATGCTTTTTTTCACTCAGTTACTTTAAGAACAGCAGGATTTAATGCAATACCGATATTTGAAATGAATGAAATAACAAAAATAGTAAATGTTATGTTCATGTTTATCGGAGCCTCTCCAGGTTCAACAGGCGGCGGTATTAAGATAACTACTTTTGGTATTATAATCGCTGCAATCTTCTCACAGGTACGAGGCAAAGATGAGACTCTTATATTTAAGTATAAAATTCCACACAACCTTGTAATAAAAGCTCTTTCAATAATAGGCTTAGGCTCAATAATTGTAATTATTGTTACTACTATAGTTCTTGCAATTAGCGGTTTTTCATTTATTGACACACTGTATGAAGCAACATCAGCTTTTGCAACCGTTGGGCTTTCATCCTTTGGAACACCTAATCTTCCTGTGGCAAGTAAAATTGCTATTATGATTACAATGTTTTTAGGAAGAGTGGGTCCTCTTACTTTTGCTTTATCTCTTTCTTTGAAAAATGGAAGAAAAAATGAAGGAAAGATTTATCCTGAAGGTAAAATAGTAGTAGGTTAAAAGACAGTTAATACAGATAAAATATTTTTAGTTAAAGGACACAAATTGATGATGGTGCTACTTTATAGACTAAGATTAAGGTTGTACCCACCTCGTTTTAGTGTCAAATGACTCCATTCGAAGGGGTGCATATTTTAATTGTGATACATATTATGGAAATAATATCTGCGTAGAGGCTTAGAGAATGTTAACGAAGCGAAGGATTAGTCGAATCACTTTTCTACTTAGTAGCGAGTTTCGATTCGACCCGTAGCGAGTTATACATTCTCTTAGCCTAGGTTGCATAGGCGAGCAGTGTAGCGTAGCGAAACGACCAGCCTTGGAGCTTTAGTTATTGGAATAATATGGTCCACGATGGTTAAATACACCCCATTCGAATACCTTCGCATACAATCTGTAAGCCTCGGCAACAGATTCCGCCTCTTTCGAACGAAGTGAAAGAGGCAAAATGGAAGGGACTCGATGCCCCGAAGCTTTTTTCTAATGCTCAGGTCTAAGAATTACGTCATTTGACACTAAAACAGGTTCTACCTTTAATTATGCTTTTTATTCTCTGTGTTTTCCTAAGAAATACTCTTTTAATTCTCTCTGATCTTGCTTTGATGAGACAGCAATAATATAATCATTATCTTTTAATATTGTAAAACCATTGGGAATAACTACTTCCTCTCCCCTTATAACTGAAATGAGAATACAATCCTTTGGAAGTGTAATCTCTTTTAAGCTCCTATTTAAAACAGGAGATTTATCCGTTATAACTATCTCACTTAATACCAATTTTCCGCTTTTTAACTTCATAAGAGTTTTTATGCCGGAATAATCAACTTCCTGCTCTATTAAATCGGCGATTACTGAAGTGCTACTCACAGCCAAATCAACCCCAAGCTTTTGAAAAACATCTATATTTTTGGGATTATTGACTCTGGCAATCGTTCTCTTGACTCCAAAATTTTTCTTTGCCAACTGACATGAGATAAGGTTATCTTCATCCTTTCCAGTAACAGCAATAAAAGTATCGGCTTTATCAACCTCCACTTGAGTTAATATATCTAAATCTGTTGCATCCCCATTAAATGTGGATATATTAAGCTCATTTGCAATTTTCTCACACAATTCAACCTGTGACTCAATAACAGCCAATTTATGTTTATATGCTAAAAGTGTCTTTACCAGATAATATCCTACTTTCCCGCCTCCGGCAACAATAATGTACATTTAAAAACCTCCAAAAGTATAGATTTCTTAAAAACAGTTATCAACCTTTTTGTGCTATAACAAAAATATCACCTTGTTTTACTTCAATATCCTCATTTGAAAAATAAAAGCGACCATTTTGTATCAAACCAAAAATAAAAGAATTGTCCTTTGCTTTTATCTCACTCAACTTTTTCCCATAATATGAATTTTTGGCTTTAACATAATTATACGTCAAAGCCGTATTGCCTATAGTATGCGATGATGTTTTAGTTTCATCCACTACCATAGATCTTATTACCTCAACGGTTATTTTTGTAGGACATATGGTCTTAAGTCCAAATTGATGGAATACTTGTTCACGATCAGGATCATATATCCTTGCAACTACCTTGTTGACCTTAAAAATCTCTTTAGCTACCTGACAAACCATAATATTGATACTATCGTCAGGGGTAACCGCAGCTACTACATCGGCTGTTTCTATTCCAGCTTTCTTAAGCACATCCTGATCAATTGGCACTCCTGTAATAGTTATACCATCAAATTCCGGGTCAAGAACCCTAAATGAATTGCTGTTATTATCCACAATAACCACATCATGTCCGTCTTTTGACAACACATTTGCAAATCTAGATCCAACTTTACCGCACCCAATTACAATTATTTGCATATATTTTCCTCCTATAAAGCGGTTTCAAAAAATATCAAGTGTCAAAGCTTGATAAACATATAATAGACTTTATTTTATATCATTTTATTAATATTTGTATACCACTAAATTCCTCAACAAAGCAGGTATTATCTAAATATTTGCCTATTAGAATAATTTATTGCGCAATTACTCATTGAAACTATTCATTACACAACCTATTACAATAATACAAAAATACAAAGTAAAACGATATGGAAATGCTCATTTATCATTTCAGGTATAAAACCCATTATGGAAGCTTTTACACTTCAAAGCATAGGAACATTATTTTGCTTTCAAAAAATTCTAATCGAATTTTTTCAAACTACAGTTAATCAGTTATTTATTTGATTTTGCCTAGTTTTAATATGTATAATAACAACGCCGTTTGAAAAAAATATTAATATATATAGGAAAGGATGATTCTGTGTTTATAGTTTTTACAAGAACCTTAATCTTATTTGCAATTGTTGTAGTTACTATGAGGGTAATGGGAAAAAGACAAATCGGAGAGCTTCAGCCCTTTGAACTTGCTGTTGCTATCCTTATATCCGATTTAGCAGCGGTACCTATGCAAAATACAGGCATTCCACTTCTAAATGGAATAATACCCATACTTACTTTATTAATTGGACAAATGGCTTTATCTTTTATTTCTTTAAAAAGCATAAAAGCCAGAGGAGTTATATGCGGAAAACCACGTATACTTATAGCAAATGGTAAAATACAAGAAGATGAACTCAGAAAAGAAATGTTTACGTTAAGTGATCTTTTAGAACAATTAAGAATCAAAAACACCCCGAATATTGCTGATGTTGAATTTGCAATTCTTGAGACAAATGGACAACTGAGTGTAATCCCAAAATCCCAAAAAAGGGCTGTAAATTCCGAAGATCTCAATATATCAACAAACTATGAGGGATTACCTCTTGACCTTATTGTCGATGGCAACATTAATTATACAAATTTAGAAAAGATCCATTTAGATAAAGCGTGGCTTTTAGATGAGCTAAAAAAATTTGGTATCGATAACCCTGATATCGTTCTTTTTGCCTCAATAGATTCACAAGGAAAATTATATTGGCAAAATAAGGGATAACAAAAAAAATAAGAGGAGTATAATCAATTTGAATACTTTAAAAATAATTATATCAATAACTACCATAGGTGCATTCATTTTTGTATCATCATTTTTTACTAATCGTCTTTTACAAAACGATGCCCACATACTTGAAGAGAAAATTAACAGTGTCAAAATAAGTACAAAGAATAAAAACTGGGAAACAGCCGAAACAGAGATTGACTCTGTTTTAAAAAAATGGCCAACGGTTGAAAGCAAATGGGCACTTTTACTCGATCATGCAGAAATAGACAACATAGAAGAAGCCCTAACTAAAGTATCAGAATATATAGAAGCTAAGAATACACCTTTAGCCCTTGCAGAACTGGCATCCTTAAAAAACTATATAAATCATATACCAAAAAAGGAATCCTTTAATCTAAAAAACATATTTTGATTGTGGTTGCCAAGAAAATTCGCCTTGGCTCCATGAATTTAAACCTTTTTGGGTGATATGAGGCTTTTAGGCGGTTTCAAAAAATAACCTATACAGTATTTAGGTCATAAAACCCTTCAATCTAGATTTTTTGAAACCGCAATTGCAAAGTTTTCTTTTTTGGAATCACCTTACCTAAGGAGCGATATAATAAAAAGGATATAAAAAGCACCACTTATTATCAAAGGTACTGGAGTTAAACTTTTTTTATTTTCAATCCAAAAATAAACTATTGAAGCAGAAACAACTGATATAAGCGCACTAATAACAGCATTGTAGTTCAATACCCAATCGGTAGACAATATACCTATAGAAATGGGTATACAGCTTTGAAACACCATAGCGCCTGTTATATTGCCCATTGCTAAAGCATCCCTGTTTTTGCTTATCCATATAATGCTGTTAAATTTCTCTGGAAGTTCGGTGGCTATAGGAGTTATAACGAGGGATAAAATAATGGCGGGTATGCCAAATAGTACAGAAATTGCTTCTATTTTCACCACAAACATGTGGGCCCCCAATATAATTCCTAATAGAGCCATAAAAACCTGAAACAAAACAATACGAAACCGTGATCTAACACGAAATATTTTTGAGAAATAAAGCTTATCTAAAGGTGCAAGATGAACTTTATCTTGTTTAACCGTAAGATATATATAATAAATATATATTGCAATTAAAAATAAAGCGACCATATTTTTCACGACATTTTTACCTATAAAGGCAGCAGAGATACCAAGACTAAATGATGTTATAAAAAAACTTATATCACGGCTTATGATATCACTTTTTATATTCATAGCCATACCTTTTCTTCTTTTTGAGGAAAATATCACAACACTCATACCCGTTACAAAAAACGCTAGCGTACTTAGCATAAACGGCGCTCCAATTATAGCTCCTATACCTATATCTATTAGATTTTTCTCCCCAAAAACCAATATAGCAATAACAGGAACCATTGTTTCAGGAAGGCATGTTCCTACAGCTGAGAATATACTTCCAACTACCCCCTCTCCCACTCTTAGCTTTTTCCCCAACCACTCAATACCATTGGTAAAAAATTCACAGCTAATCAATATTAACATCAAACTTAATAGCATTTTAATAATATTAGGCACCATAGCTTAAAGTCACATCTCACTTGTTATAAAATGTATTTCATTTTCGCATATATATTAAGTCTATTAAGTGAGTTGCAAAAAAATAACCTGGTGTGATTAACCTTTTTGTAACATATTATTCCAAGAACTAATGCTCCGAGGCTGGTCGTTTCGCTACGCTACACTGCTCGCCTATGCAACCTAGGCTAAGAGAATGTAAACTTGCTACGGGTCGAATCAAAACTCGCTTGGCGTAGAAAAGTGATTCGACTAATCCTTCGCTTCGTTAACATTCTCTAAGCCTCTACGCAGATGTTCTTTCCATAATATGTTACAAAAATTAAAACTGCACCCAAAATAACCTATCAGATTCCATTTCTAAAACAATATATTATTTTTAACTTTTTTGGACTGTAAGAAGTGGGCTTGCAGACAATTTGATGCCTACTGCACCTAATGGTGCAGTAATAAGTATAGATAGTACGGCGATTGCCAGCATTATCTCCCCGGACCCAATCCCAAGGCCTAAAGGTATTGCACCTATTGCAGCTTGAACTGTAGCTTTTGGAATATATGCAACAATACAAAAAAGTCTTTCCTTCCAATTTAAATCAGTTTTTAGTGTAGATATAACAACACCAATACTTCTTGCCACAAGGCCTACCATTATTATTATAATACCTTTTAAGCCAGCATCTACTGCAACATTAATATTTACTTGTGAACCAACCAATACAAAGAGAAATATCTCAGCAAAAACCCATATTTTATTGAACTTTTTAGATAAACGCTTTGCCACCTCAGGCTTTTTTTCAAGAATAATAAAACCTATTGCCATTACGCCTAAAAGACTTGCAATCTCTAATCTGCCCTTTAATGAATTTTCTATAACTATCAAAAGAATTGAAGAGGCAATTATTAAAAGAACCTTTTTGGTATCTCTTATGTGAAATCTCTTAAACATTTTAACCAGAACAACTCCAATAACTACTCCTAATAATATACCTAAAATAATAGATATTGGTATATTAAGCAGTTGCATTCCGATATTAGTATTGGCTCCTGTGTATAATCCAATAAATGTTGTAAAAATTGTAATAGCAAAAACATCATCAATAGAGGCTCCTGCCAATATTAATGTCGGAATGTTCTTATTTGTACCAACTCCCTTTTCAAGATATTCAAGCATTTGAGGAACTATAACCGCAGGAGAAACAGCCGCAATAATAAAGCCAAGTATACCCCCTTCTATAAATGTAAAATCAAATAAAATCATAGAAATTAAAACTATGGAAAACCCTTCAAGTAAACCGGGAATACAACTTATCTTTATAGCCGTGGTACCAACCTTATTCAGATCATTTCTACTGATTCCCAAGCCGGCACGCAGCAATATAACTACTAGAGCCACTTTTCTTATATCTTCAGATATATTCAATATATCTGAATCCAGCCAGTTAAAAACATGTTCACCTATCAAAATCCCAACGATAAGCATTCCTAATAGCCCCGGTAGTTTCATTTTAGTAAAAAGCGTATTTGCAAGTAATCCAAGCAATAATATAATAGACAGACTTATAAGCATAACTTCTCTCCTTAAAAAAATATAAAAAACTCCTGCAAACAACATATTAAATGTTATCTGTAGGAGTCATCAGCATTCAATGCGGTTATAGCGAACTCCATCGCTTTTATACTCAAATACATACCATCTGTTGAAATATCTTATCAACTGGAGTTTCAAAAAACTTAATTAGAATTTTTTGAGACTCTCTAAATCTTACTTTGCTCAAAAAGGCTAAATTTGGTGGGCGATGAGGGACTCGAACCCGCGACTTCCACCACGTCAAGGTGACACTCTACCAGCTGAGTTAATCGCCCAAAATAATTGCAATCTAAATTATAATTATTTTATTTTACATTGTCAATATATTTTTACTTTCTTGGGTGCATTTAATCATTGCGAACCATATTATTCCAATAACTAAAGCTCCGAGGCTAAGAGAATGTAAACTCGCTACGGGTCGAATCAAAACTCGCTTCGCGAAGAAAAGTGATTCGACTAATCCTTCGCTTCGTTAAAATTCTCTAAGCCTCTACGCAATGTTATTTCCATAATATGTAACACAGTCAAAATATACACCCTACTTTCTTTCTCTATTTCACAAAAACTTTTAAGGCTTTTTTTATAAATTGTATATTTACAGGCAAATCAGGCCCTTTTTCACCATCAACACTTAAAGTCATACCCTTATCAGCTTTTATTTCACAAGACTTTGCTTTTAGTGTAATTACATTTTTGTTGTCAATTGAGTCATTACTCAGCACCTGAAAGAATATACCGGCCAAATCGATATGCTTGCAATTCTTTATAATAACAAGATCCATAAGACCATCGGAATAATCTGCATCCTTTAATATGTTATTAAATCCGCCAGCATGTTTTCCATTTATTATTATAAACATAAGCGACTCTTCTTCAATAACAGTGTTTTCAGTTTTCACACTCAACATAACGGACTTCATGTTTGCAACTTCACTAAGTGCTTTTAAATAATAGGCAAAAGGTCCAAAATTACGCTTAAGGTCATTATTAGTATTAAATGATACACCTACAAACACACCACCGGCACATGAACTTAAAAAATAATTTTCATTATTAATTACGCCGACATCAACCTCAACCGTCTTACCCTTTAATATTGTATTAATATTTTCCTCTAGTTCAGAAGAAATATTCAGTATAGCTGCAAAATCGTTACATGTTCCCGATGGAATTATTCCTAATGGAATAGAAAGTCCCAACTTCATTATAAGGTTGCTTACGAAATTTAACGTACCGTCTCCACCAGACGCAATAACATATTTATAACTGTTGTTCTCCAACACATCACTTAGATTGTTATCTAAACCTCCACCAATTCTAAAAAGCTGAAGTAATATACCTTCTTTTTGAAACCTTGTTATTATATAATCAATTTTCTGAGCAATACTCCTGTCTCCAGATAAGGGATTATATACTAAAATAGCTTTTTCCATCACAATTACCTTTCTTACTATTACAAATTATAAAAGTTCTTTTTTGTTATACTTTATTATACTTTTGTATTTTTTGCAACAATTATCGGAAACTTTAAAGTTCCTTTTAAATTTATTCCTTTTGTTAAAACAACACTCTTATCTAATATGGTATTTTCTATTTTTACATTCTCTTCCAAAACTGTCTCCTGCATAATAATGCAATTTTTAACATGAACATCTTTTTTTATTGTAACCCCTCTAAAAAGCACCGAATCTTCTACCTTTCCCTCAATTATGCATCCATCGGCAACAATAGAGTTGGTAACCTCAGCTTCATCATTATATTTTGCTGGAGCTTCATCCTTAACCTTTGTATATATCTTTCCTTTACTGTCAAAAAGTTCATTTCTGACCTTCGGATCAAGCATTTCCATATTTAACCTATAGTAGGCATTTATCGTGCTTATGTTTCTCCAATAACCATCAAATCTATATCCAAATATTTTCAACGTTTGTATTTTCGTAATTAATATGTCCTTAACAAAATCATACTTTCCATGAGATGCACACTCATCTAAAAGCGAGATTAAAAGCTCTCGTCTCATTATGTATATACCCATAGAACATGTCTTATATTTAGGATCGTTATGCTTTTCCTGGAAATCAATAATTCTACCACCGTCGTCCACATTCAATGAACCTAAGTGAACCAATTCTTCGGAAGGCAAATCACTCATATCTCTGTAAGCAATTGTTATATCAGCATTTCTGTCTAAATGGTAATCAAGCATATCATCAAAAGGCATATTGTAAACACAATTACCCATTGCTATTACAACATACTCTTCAAAACTTCGTTTAAGAAAAGTAATATTGTGAAACATAGCATCGGCACTCCCCTGATACCAGCCTGAATTTTCGCCTGTCAAAGATGGGGGGAATATAAACAGCCCATCATTTCTCCTATCTAAATCCCATTCTTTTCCTGAGCCAAGGTGATCCATTAGTGAACGAAAACTATACTGTGTAAGAACTCCAACGTTAGTTATTCCTGAATTAACCATGTTTGATAGCGCAAAATCTATCATTCTAAATTTCCCTGCTACAGGAACAGCAGTACTTGAACGTGTCTCTGCGAGTTCTTTAAGTCTATTGTTTTTTCCTCCGGTCAAAATTATTCCCATTGTACTTTTCATTCACATTTCCCCCCTTTTAAAACGCTTTTTCCCGATTCTATATTTAATGAACATATTTCATCTTCAGTAACACCATTATCAAAAACTACATTTTTTCCAATAGTACAATCATCAGGTACAAAAACTCCTTCTCCTATGACAGTTATACCTGAATTGTAAAGGGAAGGCTTTAATTCATTGGCAATGTTTTCTCCTAACCCCATTTTTACTCTGTTACCCACCTTTACATTTTCACCTATAATACTCTGATTTATGTATGTATCTTTACCAACAAAAGAATCAGTCATTACAATTGAATCTTCAATAACCGCTCCCTCTGAAATATATGCCCCTGGAAATATAACAGAGTTTTTCACTTTTCCGTAAATCATACAACCCTCAGATATAATCGCCTTTTTGATACTGCCGTTAGGTCCTATATAATGCGCAGGTTTCACTGGATTTGGGGTAAATATTTTCCAAGCTGGATCAAATAGATTAAACTCCGGCACTCTACTTATAAGATCCATATTGGATTCCCAAAATGCTTGTATTGTACCAACATCACGCCAGTAACCCACAAAATTGTAAGCCCACATGTTTTTACCTTCATTTAACATCATGGGAATAATATTCTTTCCAAAATCATGATCTGACTGCTGATTTTGATTATCCCTTATCAAATACTCCTTTAAAACTTCCCATGTGAAAATGTATACTCCCATTGAAGCAAGATTGCTTTTGGGATTAGAAGGCTTTTCTTGAAATTCAAAAATTTTACCATTCTCATCCGTATTCATTATACCGTATCTTGAAGCTTCTTCGAAAGGTACAGTAATTACTGAAATTGTGGCATCAGCTTTATTCTGTTTGTGAAAATCAAGCATCTTTGAATAATCCATCTTGTAAATATGATCCCCAGACAATATAACAACATATTGGGGTGAATGCTTGTCAACATAATGAATATTTTGAAAAACCGCATTAGCAGTTCCCTTATACCATTCTCCCATTTCAGCTTTTAAATAAGGTGAAAGTATTGTTACACCACCATCAATCCTGTCCATATCCCATGGCTTACCAATTCCTATATGGGCGTTGAGTTCTAAAGGTTGATATTGAGTAAGTACACCTACAGTATCAATATCAGAGTTTATACAATTACTTAATGAAAAATCAATTATTCTGTATTTACCGCCATAAGAAACTGCGGGTTTTGCAATATTCTTGGTCAGCACCCCTAACCTACTTCCCTGACCTCCTGCCAACAATAAAGCAATAATCTCCTTATTCTGCATTCAATCCCCCACCTTGATATGATTATGTTTACATTAAGTTCAATCTATATATTCTATATATAGTTGCTTTATCCTTTTTTTTTAGTAAAAATAAAAAAACACAACTATGATACAAGTCAAAAAGTTTATTACCGTATATCTTTTGACTTTTATAGTCCGAGGTATATTGTTTCTCGAAAAATAGAATTAAAGCGATTTTAAAAAAATCTCCTATACAATAAAAAAAGCTAATGCACCAAATATGCTTATTGGTGCACGTTATTTTAGGCAAAACTAAATAAATAACTAATCAATTGGAGTTTCAAAAAACTTGATAGCATTTTTTGCCAGACAAAATAATGTACCTATGCTTGGGAGCATAAAAGGTTCCATAATAGGCTTCGTAACTGAATAACGAATATGTTTTTTTGAAACTCCCTTAATCCTTTCAAAACAACCATTTCGTCCGTACTACATTATTGTATTCACATTCTTTCAATAAATACATAAAATTTTTAAAAAATCTGATAAAATGGGTGTATTTAATCATCGCGAATGCTATTAGCGTGCACTATTAGTATATACACCTCTTCAGTTTATTCGTTTGTATCGCTTCTAAATATTTTTTTGTATTCGGCCGGGCTATAGCCTGTATATTTCCTAAACAAACGGCTAAAATAGCTTGATTCGCGATATCCCAACATATCACTCACTTCATAAGTTTTGCAATTCCCTTCCTTCAACAATCTCTTTGCCCACTCCATCTTTACCGTAGTTACATATTCAAGAAAATTATAACCTGTCTCCTGCTTAAATAGCGAACAAAAATAGTTTTTGCTTAAGCTTAATTTATCGGAAATTGTCATTAAAGTTATATCTTCATCAATGTGTTGCAGCACATAGTCACATGCCTTTTTAATTATATGATTTCCATCACCGGGCTTATACTTCTTTACCACTTCCATAATGTCATTCACTATATATATAAAATATTCCTTTATTTTCTCTTCCGTTTCAAACTCTGTAAAATCTATATCCGTGAATTTGTCTAAGTCGTATAGCTTTTTTATATAGCTATATTCTGAATCAATATACCTCGAAATATTGTACACCAATTGATTAGCAGCAAAAGCTATTCTTTTTAAAACACCTTGCGAACCTATACTTATCTCATTAAATAAATTATTTATGGACTGATAAACTTTTTCATCAGCAGTCATTATATAGTCTGTCAAAAGCTTTTCACGCTCTGCAGGATATAGTAGTTTTTGCTGTTTGTCAAAATCAAACTCCTTTATATTTATAACACGGTTGCCACCTAAAATATACTTATGACGTAAAGCAGCTTTAGCACCCATATAGCTTAAACTTATTTCACTAATTTTATTTACAATGTTGCCAACACCAATAGTAACTCTTACATCCATGTCAAGCCTGATTTTTTCTAATAGCTTTGAAAAAAACGAGTAGGATATTTCTTCAAACTCCATTATTTTTATATCATCAACCGGCTGTATAATTACACTTAGTATTCCAATATCCATATCACCTATTACACAGTTAATTGCACCAAAACCCTCAGCCATTTTAAATATTTCACTGCGGACATTTTCCGTAAGTTCATTAAATTTGCCGCTTTTAACTAATTCCTTTGAATTATCATCAAAATTTCCTATCTCAACAATTGCAACTTGAACTATACCTTTATGTAAATTTAGTCCGTACTCACCAACTAAATCGTCAAATTTTTGCAAAGGATATTCTTTTCCTCTTAATATATCGTAAAGAAGTCTTTCTCTAAACAGTTCCATTTTCTGTTTAATGTTTTGATTTTTTTCTTGTTGCTGTTTCTTCATAACTAATTCGTCAAAAACTTTTTTCATCAATTCTTCTAGTTTGTCCTTATTTACAGGCTTCAAAATGTAGCCAAACGCTCCTAACAAAATCCCCTGTTTAACATGGGGATAATCATTTTCATCACTCAAAAAAACAACTTGAGGTCCTGTTTCATACTCCTTGATTACATTCAAAAGCTCTATACCACCCATTTTAGGCATACTTATATCTGATATTATAACATCAGGATTATATTCATTTAGCTTATGTAATGCATCTATTCCATTATTCGCAATATATGCAATTTCATAACCTATATGATTCCAATTTATTTGAGTTGCCAGCCATTCACAGATTAATGGGTCATCATCAACAATCATGACGCTAAACAATGCAAGATCCTCCCTTTTATTACGTTAAAACAACTGCAGCATTTGCTTGAATCCAATTAATGCACGGCAATAGAATCAGTATTGCTTAAAGATAACGAAAAACAACTTTTTATCCTCGTATTTTAAAAACATATCAAATCAAGTTTTTTCGTTATCCCAGAGTAGGAACTTAAATTTTAATCGTTCCTTACTTTAGAAATGCCCTACAAAATAGAAATAAGTACTTCTTAATATATAAAACAAGATGCTACTCAACGAGGCAATTTAAAAAAAATTCCTTAGGCAATATTTATAGTTTAAAACTAATAATGAAGCTAAAAAGTTTTTTTGTAAATCACCTAAAGTAAATATCCATAGAATAATATTAATACGATATCAATCTCTTGTCAAATATTTGTTTGCTTTAGTGTATATTTTAATCGTGTCACATATTATGGAAATAACATCTGCGTAGAGGCTTAGAGAATGTTAACGAAGCGAAGGATCAGTCGAATCACTGTTCTACGCGTAGCGAGTTTTGATTCGACCCGTAGCGAGTTTACATTCTCTTAGCCTCGGAGCTTTAGTTAGGCAAAATCAAAAAAATAACTGATCAATTGGAGTTTCAAAAAATTCGATTTAATGGGCTTTGTACCGGAAATATTGAATATGTATTTTTTTGAAACTCCCTTATTGGAATAATATGTTTTACAATGATTAAATACACCCTTGCTTTAGCGCATTTTATGCAAAAATAAATGCACTTACTTAATCAATAAAAAAAAGGAGAGAATTCTCCTTTTTATACATTGATTAATTTATCAATTGTCTTTTGATCAAAACCTACTATAATTTCTCCTCCTATATCTAAAACAGGAACACCTCGCTGGCCCGACTTTTGAATCATCTCTGCTGCTGCATTTCTATCTTTTGATACGTCTAAATCATCAAAGTTCACATTTTTCGACTTCAAATACTGTTTTGCCATTGTACACCAAGGACAAGTCGGCGTTGAATAAACTTTTACATCCATATTTATTACCTCCTTATAAGGTAGTTTCAAAAAATACCTATTCATTATTCCTGTTACAAAGCCCGTCATGAAAACTTTTAAGTTTCCAATAATAGGAACATTGTTTTGTTACACAAAAAATGGCATTGAATTTTTTGAAACGACCGTTGCAAAGTTATTTATTTGATTTTGCCTAAATAGTGTTTACACTATGAATATACCCATTATAGGTATTTGTAAACATATTTTTTATAAATTTTTTTCACAACATCAATGCACTTCCTTAAGAAATAAAAAAAGAGGTTTCTTACCTCTTTTTCTATTATGTGCATTTACTTCAAAATTTTCTTATCCGCACCACTAGAATGTAATGGTTTTAGCACGCTATCCATTGTATAAGCATAATATTCGGAAACAATCTTCTTTTCCGCCTCTGTAAGTCTCACTTTTCTCGGTTGCACTACTTTTTTCATCTTAATGCCCCCTCATTTATATCATATCTTAATTATACTGTATTTTGACTTGAAATTATATAGTACAAAAGGCTAAATTTTCTAGTACTATTAGAACACTCTTATTCTTAAGTGCTCTTTTTAGTTGCCGACTTAGTTGCAGTACTTTTCTTTGCTGTTGTAGCTTTTTTTGCTGTTGTTTTTGTTGTTTTTGCTGACTTTGCAGTCTTTGATTTTGTATCAGAAGTTGACTTTGCGCCACTAGTCCTAGTCTTTGTAGCTGTTTTCTTTGCTGTGGAAGTAGCAGATGATCTTGAAGCCCTTTTTGAAACGCTAAAAGAATAGTTCTGATATGAATTATTATCCCAATTGTCTACACTATCTTTAAACGCAACATTCAGTTTGTCCGATTGATCTACTTTTATTGTCGCCTTAAATGCATCTTCTTCTTTCTCCATAGGAATAAATTGTTTTCCTTCCCAGTTGTCGCCATAACCGATATGGGCATATACAGAGTCTGCACCACTTTGTGCTAGAAGTCCGCTGTACATCAGGGTAACTTCGTCCCCGACATTGATTGTAGCTTTTGAGATTTCAACACCATTATCTTCGTATAATTGCTTTGTCCTTGCCAAAATAATCACCTCTTCGTTTAGATTTTAGATAGTACTATAAATGAATCCACTTTATCTTTGCCTCTTTTTTACTTCAAAGAAGCACATACATTTAATTTCAGAAAAAATATCCTTTCCAATTATTATTCGGTAAAAATACCAAATAGTTTAACACTAAATTTAAATTTTTTTCAAAAAAAATGTTTTCAAACTATATAGATGTCAAAAAGTTTATTACATTATATCTTTTTTTCTTTTATAGCCAGATGTATATTATTTCTCGAAAATAAAAATCAAATAATGTAAAATGTTTTTCGAGAAAAATATAGGTGTTTTTAAAAAATTTTTATTTCTAACCGAATGAAGCAAAACAGCTTCAGACATTAGAACATTATTTTGCAGAGCAAAAAACGTGTCCGGTGTTTTTATTGTTGAAATAATTTTTAAGTTTTTTTATATTTCAGTACATTTTACCACAATATACATTTTTATATCTAATCAACAATATTTTATTAAAAAAAACTGCAATAGTCAACTAATTTACATAATAGATACGCAAATTTTAAATTAGGCTCCAATATATATTAATATATGTATATTCCTAATGATTATTCAAAAAGAGAGTTTAATGAGTTTTTCCAATGTTGGATGTATATTTAATATTTTTTTCAATTCATTATATTCTTCAAACATCGACAAATTAGGTTCATGTTCTTTATCGGCTCTGATCATAAGATTTTTTGGTGTCTCAATTGGAGAAATATATTCCACAACGGAAACCTTATAACCTAATGCTTCTAATAAAAGCGCCCTGATTCCATCGGTTATTATGTCCGCCATCCTTGCCTTTAAGATTCCGTGTTTCAAAATTTGCATAAAAGGTTGATAAGAATACTGCTTCAATATTTCCTGTTGACAGCATGGTACAACAACTATCGACTCAACATTGTTGTTTACAGCTAATGCTATTGCCTGATCTGTTGCTGTATTACATGCGTGAAGACTAATAACCATATGAATCTTTCTTTGAGCCTGATAGCTATTTATATCTGTAACTTCAAACTCCATATTGCGATATCCCAAATTATCTGCTATCTTGTTTGATGCTTCTATAACCTTCGGAGAATTATCAAGACCTATAAAGTGGCAGGATTTTTTCAACACTTCCTTTATATAATAATTCAATACAAAAGTAAGATATGATTTTCCACATCCACAATCCAATATTGTTATTGATTCATTGTCTTTTAGAAGTTCACTTAGCATCTCATCTATCAACTCAACAAAGCGGTCAATTTGATTATATTTTCGAATCATGTCATTTTTAATTTTTCCGTTAGCAGCCAAAATCCCTATTTCTCTTAACAAGTCATCTGCCTGACCCACTTTTATATAGTAATCCCTATTTGACATTTGGGATTCATCGTTGTGGCTTTTTTTTATTTCTTCAATCTGATTTTCCTTTGTTTTCATTTTAACGTTCTTATTATCAGCTTCTATAAATATGGTAGTTCCTCTTTCTTCATATGTAAGTAGCATACTGTCATAGTTTTGAGCTAATTTCGTCAATCTTGATGCAAGTAAATCTATTTCTATTGTTTCGGAATTTCCACTATAGTTTAATTTTAATTTTTGCTCTAAAAGCTCCACGCCCCCAGGAAATTCTTTAGTTCCCGACTTAAATATAATATGGATCTTTTTAAAAAATTCAATATTTTCCTCTATTCGATTTTCAAGACCTGTTAAAAATAAAGTAAGCTTGTTTAAACTCTGTTTATTCATATCTACTCCTCATTATAAGGGAATTTCAAATTTTTTGAAACTCCAGTTACTCAATGGGTGCATATTTTAATTGTGATACATATTATGGAAATAACATCTGCGTAGAGGCTTAGAGAATGTTAACGAAGCGAAGGATTAGTCGAATCACTTTTCTACGCGTAGCGAGTTTTGATTCGACCCGTAGCGAGTTATACATTCTCTTAGCCTCGGAGCTTTAGTTATTGGAATAATATGTCTCACGAGGATTAAATACACCCTTACTCAATTATTTATTTGTTCTTGCCTAATCTTAATTTAGACTGTTATCCTTTTTGCCTTTTACCTCTTTTACGAGGTTTGTAACCTCATATTGTGCCAACTCCCTGCATTCACCTGGAGCAAGATCTTTATCAAGTACCAAATTCGCCATCGTAATTCTTTTTAAAAAAGTCACTTTTTTACCAACAGCTTCAAACATTCTTTTAACCTGGTGAAACTTTCCTTCATATATTATGACCTCAACGCTTGAATTTACACCTCTATCTAAAATCTTCAACTCTGCAGGAAGTGTCTTATAACCATCTTCTAAAACTAACCCTTCTTCAAATCTTTTTACATCATATTCTGAAACTTCTCCTTCTATAAAAGCAAAATACTTTTTTGGAACATGCTTTTTAGGGGATAATATGTCATGAGCAAGTTGACCATCATTAGTCAAAAGCAAAAGTCCTTCCGTATCTATATCAAGCCTTCCAACAGGGAACACGTCAAAGCACTTATACTCATTGGGCAAAATATCGATCACTGTCTCATGCCTATTATCAAAAGTTGCGGATATAACACCTGACGGTTTGTTCATCATAATATATATATACTGGCGGTAGTTTAGTTTTTCACCGGATATTTCTATCTGACTTTTCTCTGGATCCACGTGCATTCCGCTATCTGTTATTACTTCTCCATCAACCTTCACTTCACCATTTCTTACCAATTGCTTTACTTCTCTTCTCGTACCAAACCCAAAGTTTGATAATATCTTGTCAACTCTTTTTGTTTCTCTCATAACTTCACCCACCTTCATGATTTCTTTCTATAATTTCTCTAAACCAAAATCAAAAAACAACCTCTCAGACTATGTATTTTTTTGAAACCCCTAGCTCATCTTTCTCCAACCTTTAGGGTATAAATTCTTTAGCATACTGCCAGTCTGTTTTGCCCATCCGATTGTAAAACCATCTACCAAAACGCCAACAAAAGCCTTTTCACCTTCTTTTATTAGAGTTTCCCCTTTAAGGTATTTTATTATTTCACTTGAGTTAGAATCAAAGTCTACCACATTTTTTAATTCGTCTTTCTTTAGCGATAAAATAAAGGAATGCGATGGCTCAAATCTCCCTTTTAAGGCCTCTCCTATATACCTACCAAACTTTGCAATTTTTATCCCCGAAAGTTCAGGCAATTTAACAGGCAGCGAATAGATATTGTTGCCCTTTACAATAAAATTGTCTTCTATTGTTGTGTTTAAATTGTCTTTCTCAAAACTTCTGAAACTATCAATCACTTCACTATTTGATGTTAGCATAGATTGGTCAAAAGTATTTGAAGCCTTAGCCACACCACCCTTTTTATTAAGCAACGCAACAAAATGTCCCTCGCCTTTTAATTTGTGAGGCCACAGTCTTGCTGTCTTTTTAAGCTCAGGATTATTGCCTGCCCACTGCGGCCGGCCATCTGCTATACCAGCAATTTTTGGAACCTCAATAATTTCGTAATCAGGGTTATTTTTGACAAACGCCTCAATCATCTGCTCGTTTTCTTCCGGTGAGAAAGTACAAGTCGAATAGACCAAATATCCTCCTGGTTTTAACATTTTGTCCACACAAGCTAAAATGTCCCTTTGCATACCAGAGCATAAGTCGCATTTGTATTTTCCCCAGCTTTTTGCAGCAGCTTCATCTTTCCTAAACATTCCTTCACCAGAACAAGGTGCATCAACTAAAATTTTATCAAAAAAGTGACCAAACTTTTCAGAAAGATTTTGTGGAGAATCGTTAGTTACTATAGCATTTGAAACTCCACACAACTCAATATTTTTAACAAGGGCTTTTACTCTGTTGTAATTAATATCATTTGCTACCAACAGACCCTTTCCATTCATACCAGCGGCTATTTGAACCGTTTTGCCTCCGGGCGCAGCACAGAGGTCTAAAATGTTCTCACCTGGTTTTGCATCTATTACCGCTCCCGGTAGCATCGCACTGGGCTCCTGTATATAGTAAAGCCCTGCATAATAATAAGGATGCTTTCCTGGATTTTCTCCCGCTCTGTAATAAAAGCCGTCTTTAGTCCATTGAATAGGTTCAAGTTCAAAAGGTGATATTTTAAGAAACTCTTCTACACTTATTTTAAGTGTGTTAACCCTGAGTCCAAAGTGTCTGGGCAATTCATAGGATTTTATAAACTCCTCATATTCTTTTTCTTCTAATAGATTTTGTATCTTCTCTAAAAACTCAACAGGTAATTTCATATTCCAGCTCCAAATTGAATAGTTTTAATAAATCACCTTATTATAACATATCTATTCTTTGTTGCATATTGATGCTGTAACTTAGTAACTTAGGGATGTGCTTAACCTTTTTGTAATATATTATGGAAAGAACATCTGCGTAGAGGCTTAGAGAATGTTAACGAAGCGAAGGAAAAGTCGAATCACTGTTTGAACGAAGCGAGTTTTGATTTGACCCGTAGCGAGTTTACATTCTCTTAGCCTCGAAGCTTTAGTTCTTGGAATAATATGTTACAAAATCAAAAAATGCACCTATAATTTAGGGAGACAACCAACCTTTTTGCAACATATTATGGAATGAACATCTGCGTAGAGGCTTAGAGAATGTTAACGAAGCGAAGGATCAGTCGAATCACTGTTTGAGCGAAGCGAGTTTTGATTCGACCCGTAGCGAGTTTACATTCTCTTAGCCTCGGAGCTTTAGTTCTTGGAATAATATGTTACAAAATCAAAAAATGCACCTGCAACTTAATATAATTGAATTTTTTTAACTTCTATTATATTAATCTTTTTTTGAGAAACTCAATAGATTTATATAAATGTTAGTATATCTTTGGAATCCATTGCTAATCCCACCTCTTTCCATCATAAGATGACTATGCAAACTTATATTACCTGTAAAACTATGTTATAATGTCACCTATTATATTGTTCGAGCAACGTTGTTATTTATATGAAATGCATTTCTGCACATTATTTGATATAAAAATGTAATGTGGCAACGCACCCAAAATTAAATAAATAGTTAAAGGGGTTTTATTTATGTTTTTAAAGAAATTGAGTATAACTGTAGCCGCAGTACTTATGATGTCAGTATTGTTTACTGCGTGTGGGAAAAAAGAAGAGAACAGTTTACAAAGAGTTTTAGACAGTGGCAAATTAACTGTTGTAGGAAGTGGTGGATATAGACCATTTAATTATATTGATGAAGACGGGGATGTAATAGGTTTTGATGTAGACACAGGTAAAGAAATAGCCAAAAGGCTAGGCGTTGAACTAAACTATGTAACAGGCGATTGGAATGGGCTTCTTGAAGGTTTGAAAAGCGGTCGTTATGACGGAATTTTAGGAAGTATGGCTATAACAGAAAAAAGGCTTCAATCTGTTGACTTTACAATTCCGTATTATTATTCTGGTGCTCAACTTATTGTTCGAAAGGATTCAGGTATAACAGATCCTTCCCAAATGAAAGATAAGTCAATTGCCGTTACAGTCGGATCAAATTTTGTTGAGGATGTGGAAACTTTAGGAGCAGAACCTAGTTTATATGATGATGATGCTGCAACAATTATGGAACTTATAAACAGTAGAGTTGATGGAGTAATTACCGATAAATTGGTAGCTGTTGAAGCAATGAATAATATCAGCGGTGGAGAGCAACTTGCGTTTGCTGGTGACATAATGAGACTTGAACAAATGGCTATAGCCATAAATAAAAATGATCCAGAGCTTTTAGCTAAAATTAATGAGATTCTTCAAGAAATGCATGAAGATGGAACTATGACAAAAATCAGTGAAAAATGGCATAATGGAATTGATATTACTACTAAATAGAATAACGAAATAACTTATAATGGAGTCTGTAAAACACAGACTCCATTACTATGAAAGGGGAGATCAAAATAATGGAATGGGATTTTTCAATTATTCCCGAGTATTTTACTTTTTTTCTGCCAGCAGCTTTTATGACCATTCAAGTTACCTTTTATGGTATACTTATCGGAGTAATTTTAGGCTTGCTATTTTCCTTAATGAGGATATCAAAATACAAAATACTTAATTACCCCGCAAAGTTTTACATTTGGTTAATTAGAGGAACACCTCTATTACTTCAGATTATATTTATATATAATGGTCTCGTCAATATAATATCTTTAGACAAACTTCCATCAGCTTTCATAGCTTTAGGTATTCATAATGGTGCATATATCGCTGAGATTTTCAGAGGATCAATTCAATCTGTCAATAGAGGACAAAAAGAAGCAGGTATTTCCTTGGGAATGACACAATGGCAAGTTATGCGTCGCATAATCTTACCTCAAGCATTTAAAAGTGCTGTACCTCCTCTAAGTAATCAATTTATTATTGCTCTTAAGGATTCCTCACTTGCAAGTGCAGCTGCTGTTCCCGAACTTTTGTTAAAAGCCAAGCAAATGGCCTCTTCAAACTATAGGTATATGGAGATGCTTACTATTGCAGCTATATATTACTTAATTATGACCTCGATACTTACTTTTGTTGCTAATATGATTGAAAAAAGGCTAAAAGTAAGTGACCATAGAGTATAAGGAGGTATACAAATGATTAAAGTTGACAAACTCAATAAATGGTATGGAAAACACCATGTGTTGAAAAATATAAATTTAGAAGTAGAGCCCAGTGAAGTTTTGGTAATAATCGGTTCTAGTGGTTCAGGAAAAAGTACACTTCTTCGCTGTATAAACTTTTTAGAAAAAGCACAAAAGGGAACTATTACTATTGATGGTAAAGTGGTAACCCACGGCAGTCGAAAGCTTCATCTTATAAGACGTGATGTGGGAATGGTATTTCAGCACTTTAACCTATTTCCACATATGACTATCATGAACAATGTAATAGAAGGATTGACACAAGTTAAGAAAGTTCCTAAAGATGAAGCTATTGAGTTGGGAAAACAAATGCTTGACAAAGTAGGTATGTTAGAAAAAGCCGATACCTATCCTTCTATGATATCAGGAGGTCAAAAACAGAGGGTCGCTATAGCCAGAGCTCTTGCCATGTATCCTAAGATAATGCTGTTTGATGAACCCACATCCGCCTTAGACCCAGAGCTGGTAGGTGATGTTTTGGAAGTAATGAAAAAGCTTGCCAATGACGGTATGACTATGATGGTTGTAACCCATGAGATGGGTTTTGCCCGAGAAGTTGCAGATAGGGTGATTTATATGGATGAAGGTAAAATTATAGAGCAAGGTACACCAGAGGAAATATTCAACAACCCGAAAAATGACAGAACAAAGGAATTTTTAAGCAGAATACTTTAATTAGACTATTTCCAAAAATAACTTATATAATATTTAAGACAAGCCCATAATAGAAGTTTAAAAACTTCCATTATGGGCTTAATAAATGAAATATTAAATATATGTATTTTTCCAAAACATCAATTGCAAAAGTTTCTTGTATTTTTTTTACATTTTGTATGTATTTTATAAACTCATACTAGGTAAAATCAAATAAATAACTGAGCAACTGAAGTTCTTGAAAATTCGATTTACATTTTTTTCATAGCAAAACAATGTTCCTATGCTTTAAATCTTGAAATCTTCTATAATGGGTTTTGTACTTTAAATATTAAATATGTATTTTTTGGTAACTCCATTATCAAGAAAATTCGCTTCGCTCATGACTTTTCTTGTTCGCTAGGGAACCCTATGGTTCCCTTCGACGGATGCTTCGCATCCTGAGCACCTTAAACCGGGAAAGGGGAATCCCCTTTCAAAACCCCAGTATAGAAATTTACAAAAATAGAATTTTTATAAATTCCTATACTCTAAAAAATATAAGACAGATTTTTTGAATAATAAAAAGGATTTTAAATATTTTTGTAGAATTATATTAATAACAAACAAATCTGAACTAATTTACCTATTTCTATTATCTATCTGGAGGTAAAATATGAAAAAGTTTATTTCTACATTAAATATTTTACTTATATTTCCGCTTCTTGTTACACTAATATTTGCTATCATTACAAAAGTTCAAACCAACAACTGGATGGCAGTTATACTTTTAGTTCTATCTTCAGTTTTATCTAGTTACATATTATATGTTATAAATAGTTTTAGGATAAAAAAGCACTTTGAAAATTTTGAAAGTAACATTAACATAGTTAAACAAGGTGATTTTTCTCAGTTAGTTGACACTTCAAATCATTCAGGCTTTGAAAATATCGCAAATGGTGTTAATGATGTTTTTAGAGATGTAAAAGATCTGCTTAATGGTTTCCACAACCTCTCAAGCTCGATTTTACAATCTTCAAATACTGTTTGTTCTACAGCAGATCAGGCATCAAATGCTATGCAGGATATATCGAAAACGATGGATGAAATTGCAAAGGGTGCCTCGGATCAAGCTCAGCAAGCACAGCATGGTGTTGAAATGGTAGATAATCTAAGTGAACAAATAGATTTTGTATATGAAAGTTATGGCAGAATAACCGACGAGACAAAAAGAATAAATGACTTAAATAATGTAGGTCTTGATTCAGTAAGTATTTTACGTAACAAATCAAAAGAGAACAACGAGACAGCAGAAAAAATATTTGCGGTAATAGAAAAATTGACAAATACAACAAATGACATTGGACTTTTCGTCGAGTCTATTGAAAGTATAGCCGAGCAGACAAATTTACTAGCCCTAAACGCCGCTATTGAAGCTGCAAGAGCAGGTGAAGCAGGAAGAGGATTTGCTGTAGTTGCAGAGGAAGTAAGAAAACTTGCAGATCAAAGTAGAAAATCCACTGAAGAAATCATTATACTTATGAATAGTATTCAAGAAGAATCACAGTTGGCAATTCAGTCAATGGAATTAATGAAAAAGATGTCACAAGAGCAAAATACTGCCGTTAATAGAACAGACAATGCCTTTAACGATATCGCAAATGCAATAACAAATATTGTAGGTAAAATAAATGAAGTTAATCAATCTGTTTCTAAAATGCAAAACGATAAGATTCAAGTTACTTCTGCAATAGAAAACATCTCGTCAGTTTCGGAAGAAACCGCAGCAGCCAGCCAAGAAGTTGCAGCCACTACAGAACACGAACTTACAGCAATTTCAGATATGCAAAATTCTCTCAAGAACCTTGATGAATTAGTACATGAACTTGACAATAAATTAAATAGTATAAAAATTGGTGTATAAAATTCATTTACTTTTCAAAGCCGTCAAATTTTTTTGAATTATTAAAACAAAAAGTTCGGGAGCTTCAAGCACCCGAACTTTTTGTTTTGGCAAATATTATACATCATAAATATTCATTATCTCTGTTATATCTACATTAGAAAAGTTTTCCTGAGCTTCTGACATGTGATTTTTAACATCATCCTCCGGCCAAAAATGAGTAAGTAAAAGCCTTTTTGCATTTGCTTTTTGAGCAACAATTCCACATTCCCTTGCTGTCAAGTGAGGGACATTGTCACTCTTTTTATCTTTTGAGAGAAGTCCAGCATCGAGCATTAACAAATCTGCGTTTCTTGAAAACTCAATAATATTGTCATTCCAGGAAGTATCTCCGGAAAATACAAACTTTTTATCGTTAGAAGCTATTGATACAGCATAGCTAGTAACAGGATGTACCATTTCGCTAAATGACAGACTCATATCTCCAAACGTTAAAGACAGCTCCTTAGTTATAGGCTTTAGGTTAAAGACACCTGGTATATCAATTCTATTGTATTCTTCTTGGGGCTGATTTGGAGCATAAACCTCTATTGGGTTTATATCAAAACCTCTATTCTTTTTTATCTGTATTGCATAACGCAGCACCATCATGTCAGACATATGATCACTGTGTAAATGGGTAAGAATTATAGCATCAATTTCTTCAATTCGTCTAAACTTCTGCAAATTTGACAAAACTCCATTTCCACAGTCTATAAGAAGATTTTTGTCACCTTCGGTTATAAGGTATCCTGAGCAAGCTCCGCCTGGAGATGGATAAGGTCCGTTGTTTCCAAGTATTGTTATTTTCATTTTCGCATTCACCTCTTTTTAGTTGATTAGGTAAAAGTCAAAAAGTTTAATTTAGTATATCTTTCTGACTCTTTATTCAAATGTTAATTATTTATCAAAAAATAGAATTAGACGATTTTAAAATAAAAAATAAGGTGATTCCAAAAAAACTTTGCAATTACAGTTTCAAAAAATCTAGATTTACATTTTTTGCGTAACAAAATAATGTTCCTCTGTTTGGAAGCTTTAGTCTTCCATGAAGGGCTTTATGACCTGAATACTGTACAGGTTATTTTTTGAAACCGCCTAATCCATTTAACTGGCATTTCAAAAAACTTAATTTTTATTGAAATGCCAAAAATAATAGTCTACATATCATTTAGCACCTGTCTTAAAACTTTTATCTTCAATAAAGATGTAGACATTATGTATCCTACAAAAGCACTGACTCCTCCCTGAATAGCATTAAAAGGTAGTTCAGATAAAGCAACTGAATATCCATATTCGGTGCTGAAAAATCTTAATATATAGATTTCTCCAAAAAAGTATCCAGACACCATTACAGCACATCCAATAATTACTGCAACCCGTCTTATTTTATCATCACTTATTTTACATTTGACAGCTTTATATATTATATAACCTATAATATACCCTTCTAAACCTTTTACCACAAAAGTGATAGGTGCAAAATATGCGGCACCTAAAAATACATCTGCAAGAGCAGAACCAAAAGCTCCTGCAATAAATCCGCTTTTTCTCCCAAGCATAACAGCAGTAATAATTATTGCCGTATCACCAAGATTAAAATATCCTAGAGGAAGCGGAATTTTTGTAAACATAGTTACTAATACTACTAAAGCTATCATTATACCAGTTAAAATAATTTTTTTTATATTTATTTTATTACCTTCTCTTACTTTCATACTTCCAATTAACTCCTCCCTGTAAATATCATTATCTTTTTCCCCTTAGTTGTTAAGCATTGTCAATACACTATAACCGTCATTGATTTCAATCTTTGTTACACTGGCGTTATCAACCCTAAAACGCCATGAATTTTCAATACCCAGATTTAAAAGATGCGCCAATATAAATCTTATGGTACCAAGATGAGTTATAAGCATAAATACACCATCAGCATTTTTCTCTACCAATCCATCCAAAAATGCTGCTGTCCTCTCATAGGCATCTACAGCACTCTCGCCACCTTTGATACGATATTTTATCCAATCTTTAACCCATTCATCGCATTCAGTCGGATAGCTCTGCGTCATTTCCTCATAAGTGAGATCATCCCAAATTCCAAAATTCCTTTCCTTAAGCCCTTCGCTATACTCAATATCAATCTTATAGTTCTCATTTATAATTTCTGCAGTTTGCAATGTTCTCTTTAGTGGACTTGTAAATATTTTGTCTATCTTAGTTCCTTTTATACGGTTTGTTAAACTCTGTACTTGACTTATCCCTATTTCATTGAGTTCTACGTCCGTCCAACCTAAATAAGATCTTCTTATATTGCTATCTGTCTCACCATGCCTTATTAGAATTAATTCCAATATTACAACTCCCTATCTTTATATACGTAAATTTTTTTACTCGTTTTCTTATAACTTTAAATGTTTTTAGTTAACGGTGCAAATTAGTGATATTTTATAAACTTGCATTAAGGTTGTACCCTGACTCGTTTTAGTGTCAAATGACTCCATTCGAAGACCTTCGCATAGAATCTGTAGCCTCGGATTGATAATTTTTCGCCGCGTCTTAAGGACCTCCTGTCCTAGACGCTAAAAATGCCGTCCTTGGCATTTTTGCTTCAAATTATCAATCTCTCAAGCAACAGCTTCTAATGCTCAGGTCTAAGAATTACGTCATTTGACACTAAAACAGGTACTAACTATAATTAAGCTTTTTATTCTCTGTTTATTTGTCTTGCTTATTTACTAATACATTTTTTATTTTCTAGGTGTTTTATAAATTCATCTTTTTTGAAAAAATATACCTATCGCATTAATAAGTACATTAGTAGCAAAAAAACAGTTTGATTCAACTCACAAACGGCTCCAAGAATATCTCCCGTCGCACCACCAATCTTTGTAGTAAACATTTTTGTTATGAGACAAGCTGATATCATCACAATAAAAGATATTAGCACACCTCTTATTCCTAGCACTGCACCAAAAATCACAAAGGATATAATGCTTCCTAAAAACATTTCTTTCTTTTTGCAGTGATCAATAAAACTTTTGCCAAGCCCCTCATTTTTTCTAGCATAGACAGAAATACCCGCACCCATCAAAGATCCAATTCTACCTGCTACAGGAAAAAGCAATACAACCTCTGCCATTATACTCAACTCTGTCAACATCACATAATTTAGAAGTATAATAGAAATAAGCGCCAAAACTGCATTAGTTCCAACTCTGCTGTCCCTCATTATTTCTAAAATTTTCTCCTTTGGTCTGTTGGAATACAGACCGTCAAAAGTATCACCTAAACCATCAAGGTGTAAGCCTCCTGTTAAAACTATATAACCTATTATCAAAAATACTGCAACTATATTTGTTGATAAAAACAAGGACAATAGATTATATGCCAAAAACAATAAAAAACCAAGTATCAAACCAACAAGAGGAGCATATATAAGACCCTTTCCATAGTCCTTCTCATCACAATTTATATTTATAGGAATAGGTATCGAAGTAAAGAATTGTACCATAATAACAAACCTTTTAATAATAACCACTTTTTTCTCCTATACTTTTTTAAAATCTCTATTTTTTGTAAACTTTTAAAATTTAAAATCACTTTAGTTACGTTTAATAACTATTTGATTTTTACAGGAATGCCTGATACACATAGGTATACTTCATCGGAAGCTTTAGCAATAAATTGATTTATTCTTCCTGCAATGTCTCGAAATGCTCTAGGCAACCTGCTTTCAGGTACAATCCCCATCCCTATCTCATTTGTAACCAAAATAAAGGTAGCATTTTTTTCTTTAATTATCTTTAAAAGCTTCTCCATCTCGAGATTTATTGCAACCTCGATACAATCAATCTCCCTATCGGTAGCAACGTCCCAATCTATGGAATATTCCAGCATTATATTTGTAATCATTATTGTAATACAGTCGAGCAAAAAAACAACATTTTCATTTTTCTCATTCTCTAAATGCTTGTCCATATCCTTATAAGCCTCAATAGTCTTCCAATTACTCGGCCTTCTTTCAATGTGCTTTTTTATCCGCGCTCTCATTTCATCGTCAAAGGGTATTGATGTAGCTATATAAACGACATCACACTCACAACCTTTTGCTATCTTCTCGGCAAAAGAACTCTTGCCGCTCCGCGCACCTCCTGTCACAAAAACCAAACGTCCCATATCAAATACCTCCTATTATGTAGGTAAATATCAAACAACTTGCCAACCTAGGGTATTAAAAAACTTGATCTATATCTTTTAAAGCACCCTAAATAAAGTTCCATGTGATAAAAATCAAAGAATATACAACACCTAATAAAACCATTCCCAAAACTGCTGCCGCATACATGAGTTTTATAGTATCGGTAATATCTCTTATCTCCACACTTCTTTTATTGTCTCCGATAACAGGCTTATCTACAATATCACCAAAATATAATCCCGAACTACCCAATCTTATTCCAAGAGCACCGGCTATAGCAGCTTCCGGATAACCCGAATTTGGGTTATGATGCTTTCTTCTATCTCTTTTCATTATTGCAAAACTTCCCTTAATGTCTTTACGAATAAACAAAGAACCTATAGCAAACAATACTCCGGTAAATCTTGCCGGAAAATAATTAGCCACTTCATCAAGTTTTACAGCGCCATAACCAAAACCCTTATACTTATTAACCTTGTCTCCTTTTAATGATTTAATAACATTAATAGTTTTGTACAAATAAACTAAGGGCGCGCCTATACCAAATAGCGATCCTAAAATGGCATAAAATAGAGGTGAAATAATATTTTCCGAAGTCTTCTCTGCTGCAGTCTCAATTGTACCTTTTATTATATCCTGCTCATCTAAATGTTCTATTTTTCTTCCTACAATTGCAGCAAGAATATTTCCTGCTTTAAAAACATCTCTGTCCTTAAGTGCATCACATATTTCAAGACTTTCATTTGAAACAGATTTTATTGAAAAAGCTGAGTAAATAAAATATATACTGACAACATGATATACAATAGAATTTATCAAAAAAGCAGCTCCAACTAAGACAAATACAATTATTGTAATCAAAGTAACCATTATAATTGTAAAGTATAAACCGGAAATCTTTTCGTTTCTATTGCTCTTTACACCACTATGTACATAATCATCACCTAAAGCCTTAATCTTCTTGTTATACAGCAAATCAGCAAGCTTTCTATAACCAATTTCAACAACTTTTGTTAACCAGTTGATAAACTTTATAGGATGCGGCATCCATTTCGGATATCCTAAAACAGCCTCAAGAACAAAAGCAATAAAAACATCCATCAGTGGGTATAGGCTCATTTACATGTCCCCCTTCTATACTTATACAATTATTTCAAGCTATATAAAAGTCCAAAAGTTTATTTTAGTATATCTTTTGACTTTTATAGTCATATGTATATTGTTTCTTTGTTATACAACAAATGTAAATCAAGTTTTCTGAACCACAAATTGATCAGTTGCTTTCTTGAAAATCATCTTAAATCCTAATATATTTATACGCTATCGACATATCAATTATATCACTTTTCCCCTTGAATTAATTATATATATTTTTAACTGTTTCTGCAAGTTAAGGCTTCTTTTCAATGACAAATTTCCAACATATATATTAAAAATGGCTTTGCTAAGACAATATAAAAGTAGTATTTCTTTACCAACAGTACAGAAACACTACTTCTTTTTAAGAAAATTCGCTTCGGTGATAGGATCTAACTTAAATTAGGCTATTTTATTCTTACTCTTTGAAAAATTCATAGTATAAAGCCTTAACAGCCTTTTCATTATCCACAGCTTTTATACCAAACATCATACTGACTTCGGAAGATCCCTGATTAATCATCTCTATATTTACTCCTGCCTTTGCAAGTGCATTTGTAGCTCTAGCAGTAATACCTACCGTTCTCAACATACCCTCGCCAACAATCATAACCAAAGCCAAACCACGTTCAACACCTACATCATCAACCTTTAGCTCTTCTTTAATGCGGCTCATTATCCTCTTTTCATCAGCTTTATTAAATTGTTTCTCCTCAACAATAATTGAAATATCGTCAATTCCAGATGGGGTATGCTCGTAGGACAAACCTTCCGTTTCAATAATATTTAATAATTTTCTTCCAAATCCTATTTCCCTGTTCATCATGTATTTACTTACATATATTGAGCAAAATCCTGTATCACTTGCTATTCCCACAACAAGATTATCCTTCACCTTACGATTAGGTACAATTAATGTGCCGGGCGATTTTGGATTATTTGTATTTTTAATACATACAGGTATCCCCATTCTATACACTGGTTCAAGAGTTTCCTCATGCAGCACTGAAAATCCCGAATAAGAAAGCTCCCTCATCTCTCTATATGTAAATACGGGTATAGGTTTTGGATCATCTATAATTTTAGGGCTGGCAGCAAATACCGAATCCACATCGGTAAAATTCTCATATAAATCCGCCTTTATTGCAGCTGCCAATATTGAGCCTGTGATGTCTGATCCTCCACGGGGAAAAGTCACTACATCTCCCTTTTTGGAATAGCCAAAGAAACCTGGAAATATCATTATTCCTGATCTATCTTTAAGCTTCATCAATTTGTCATATGACTCTAAAAGTACTCTAGCATTTCCAAATTCATCACTAAGTAACATCCCCGCATCTTTCGGATCAATATACTCAGCTTCAATACCCTTACTCTTAAGATAAGCCGCTACTACTTTTGCACTATTATCTTCGCCGGAAGCCTTCAAAGTATCCATAAACAACTCAGGATTGCTTTTGTCTAAATTTACGCGACTTTTTAAATCTTCTGAAATAACCTTTACAATTTCATCGGATAGTTTCAGTTCTTTTGCAATTTCTGCATATCTATCAATAACAGCATTAAGCTCCGCTTCTGCACTACCTTCTTTAATACATTTTTCTGCAAGAGCTATCAATAAATCTGTTACTTTTGTATCATCATCATAACGTTTTCCTGGTGCCGAAACAACCACTAAACGTCTGTCAGAATCCGATAAAATAATATCACACACTTTTTTTATCTGCTCTGCACTTGCAAGGGATGTTCCTCCAAATTTTGCTACTTTCATAGTACAACCTCCCACTACATATTAAATTTACAAAAAACTTATTTTCCTTAATACATTTTATTCTTACAACATTCTTATCGTGTTTACTATCTCTTTTACTGATTTAAAGTTTTTAATCGTCTCAAACTTCTCCTTATGCTCTCTTTCAGAAATAACCTCTGTTACAAAAGCCACCTCGTCTTCATCTTGAACTTCTAAAGGTTTAAGCCATTCAACGTTTTCATATAATGAATTTACAAAATCACTTGCCTCACTTTCATCATCCACCTTCAACCTTACCAAATATCTTGCCTTTGTATCCATTATATCAATAACATTAGAGCTTTCACCAACTTTCCAATCATACCCGCCGCAAGTTCCCCAATGTTTGACTATTTCAATAACATCTGCTATAACGGCACTTGCTGTAGGTAATTTTCCTGCTCCACGCCCGTAGAACATTGCCTCTCCAATAGCATCACCTTTTACAACGATGGCATTAAAAACATCCTCAACATTAAAAAGTGGATTATCCTTATCTATAATAGCAGGACTAACACGAGCAACAACTTTATCTTCAATTTTTTCACTCATCGCAATAAGCTTTATAGATGAATTTAGGCTTTCTGCATATCTTATGTCAGCTAGAGTAATCTTTGATATACCCTCAGTGTAAATATCGTTACAATTTACAAACTCATTGTACGCTATGGACGACAAGATAGCAATTTTTCTGCACGAATCTTTTCCCTCTATATCTGCAGTAGGATCCGCTTCTGCATATCCGTTTTTCTGTGCCTCTTTAAGTGCTACGTCAAAATCCTTTCCATCTCTTCTCATTTGACTTAAAACATAGTTTGTAGTACCGTTTAAAATCCCAACAATACTGTATATTTCATTTGCAGCCAAACAGCGGTTAAGAGGTCTAATTATCGGAATTCCGCCTCCAACACTGGCCTCAAATAGATAATTTATATTATTTTTTTTAGCAATCTTTAATAATTCCGGTCCGTGGGTTGCAACCAATTCCTTGTTTGAAGTAACAACATGCTTACCGGATTCTAAAGCTTTTTTGGTATATTCGTATGCGACTTTTGCCCCTCCGATCGTTTCTACAACAATCTTTATAGAATCATCACCAAATACTTCCTGTGAGTCTTTTGTAAGAAGTTCTTTATCTGGACAAGTGTCATCAAAATCTCTAATGTCCAATACTTTCTTAACTTTAATTTCCTTACCGGCTTTTTTGGATATGCTTTCACAGTTTTTCTTAATTATCTCCACAACACCTGAACCAACAACACCATATCCCATAATAGCAATATTGATCATAAAAAAACCTCCTCTATTCTCTTGCAAGAATTTCTTGCCTTCTGACACCTTCAATTTTTCCTATTTCGTTTATTAGCACATTTATATCACTTGTCATACTGTCAGTCTCTATAGAAATTGTTACATCAGCCAATCCATTTATAGGTATATTCTGATTTATAGTTAGAATATTAGCCTTTGCATTTGAAATCTTTTTTATTATACTTGACAATATACCAGAAAAATCTTCCACTACAAAAAATAGTGTCATAACTTTTCCTCTTGATGTTTCATAAAACGGGAATACATAATCCCTGTATTTGTAATATGCACTTCGGCTGATACCCACTTTCTTTACAGCGTCGTTAATATTTTTTATCGTTCCACAAGAAAGTATTTTTTTTACTTCCACAACTTTGACAAAAACTTCCGGAAGCACTGTAGTATCAACCAAATAGTATTTTGAAGCATTATTCATACAATTCACCATGTCTTTCTCTCACGCACATATGTGTTTGCATGGTGTAATCTTAACATATGTCAAATATTAATTCAATACTTTTTATTTATTTTTTGATAGATTCAATATATTTAGCCGGTTTCAAAAAATGCAATAAAAGAGATATACCATATTTGTATATCCCTTTTTTAAAACCGCTTAATTATTATAATTTTCACATATTTTTTTTAAACTCTCTTATAGTTCATTAATCTCTTTTTTCAGAGAATCAAAATCCTCTAAAATACTTAAAAACTTCTCTACCACTTGTGAGTCAAACTGTGTACCGGCATTTGATGCAAGTTGTTTCTTTGCCTCCTCTAAGCATAGTTTCGATCTATACATTCTATCAGATGTCATAGCGTCAAAAGCATCGGCTACTGATATAATTCTTGCTAAAAAGGGAATCTTGTCACCCTCAATTCCATAGGGATAACCTTTTCCGTCCATTCTTTCATGATGATACATTACCAAAGGCACTATATCCTTAAACATTGATACGGCAGATAGAATATTAGCACCCTTTATAGGATGTTTTTTGATTTCATTGTACTCCCTTTGATCTAGTTTATCAGTTTTTAGTAAAATATCATCAGCTGTACCAATTTTCCCTATATCATGGAACACTCCACCTGCCTTAAGATTCTCTATTTCTTCATCTGGCAAATTGAAAGCTTTTCCTATCTTTACAGCATAAAAAGCCACCCTGTCGGAATGCCCCCTTGTATATACATCCTTAGTATCAACTGCCAGCCTTAGTGCTTGCACAGTATCCATATACCTTTGCTTTAATTCATTATATGTTCTGTCTAATTCATCGCTCTTAGCACTAACCATAGAATGAAGAAATACATTACTAATAGCTATAGCAGCCTGTGCGCAAAATATTTTTAAAAACTCTATTCCCTCTTCATAGTTATTTGATTCTATATAAATAACGCCTTCAGTTCTAGCCACTTCACTTTCACTAATAAGTGGCAGAATAATACCTTGATTTAATTCTATTGGCTTGCCATTTAGTTTTGCAGCGCCCATTGCTTCCATATCTTTATAATCCAGCATATTCATAATCTTTTCTAGAGGCTTATCGTATTTTCCAACACCTTTAAAAAAACTCTTTTTATTGTCCGATAACCCTATAAAATCATCTAAAAGTATAAATGCATTCTCACTATTTACAAAACTCAAAATTTCCTTCACAATCTCCTGAATTATTTGACCTATAGATTGTAATTGATATATTTTAGGAACAGTATGGAGTATCTTTTCTAAACCATCTCTAAATCTCTTTATTGTCCTTTTTTGTATAACGGATTTTATAGCCGATTCAATAAGCAATACTAATTGATCAAAGTTATCATTCTTTTCGCAGTATGCTTGAATATCTAATGATTTAATGGTCTCTAAAGGTGGTGCAGCATCTTTATAACCCGTCAGAAGCAAAATATACAGATCTGTATTAAAGCTTCTTATTCTTCTTACAACCTCGTCTCCCTGTATAGGATCCATTAAAAAATCCAATACCAAAAGGTCATATTCTTTCTCCTTTATTTTTTCTATTGCTTCTAAAGGATTGCTTATCCCTTCAAACTGGTACCCCAAACGTTTAATAATAACAGATAACGAATCTATGATACCTATATCATCATCAACTACAATCACTTTATATTCCAACTGCTTTCCAATATTCTTTTTTCTCACGCCACACCCTCCCTTGTAGTACTTAGACATAAAGGAATAATTACTCACTACTGTAAAACTCTAAATATTCCATTAAAAACATTACATTTATTGTCAAAGGATATAAAATGATAATCAAATATATTAATTAGGCTATTTCAAAAAACAACCTATGCAGTATTTAGGCCACGAAGCCCATCAATCTTGATTTTTTTAAACCACAGTTACAAAGTTTTTTTGGAATCACTTTAAGTGAGGTAAAATGTTTTTCAAAAAAAATATGGCATCAATTTCTATGTAACTTCATAACTACAACCATAACTTACATTTATATATCGGCAAATATAATAGATTATATAACAAATATTTTTTTGAATCACCTTAATACTTTGTAATGGGTGCAGTTTTTAATTTTGCAACATATTATTCCAAGAACTAAAGCTCCGAGGCTAAGAGAATGTAAACTTGCTACGGGTCGAATCAAAACTCGCTTCGCGAAGAAGAGTGATTCGACTGATCCTTCGCTTCGTTAACATTCTCTAAGCCTCTACGCAGATGTTCTTTCCATAATATGTTACAAAAAGGTTAATCACACACCTTTGTAATAATAACAATCTAATTTGGAACAATAGAGAATTAGCAGTAACATTTATTTAGATTTTTCTAACTACAATAAAAGGGAGGATAAATATGAACACAATTCGTTTAGGTATAATAGGAACCGGCATGGCGTTAGAGCGTCTTCACTACCCAGCTCTACAGGAACTTAGTGATAAATACCAAATCGTTGCGTTATGTAATAGAACCTTAAAGGACGCTGAAGAGTTTGCAAAAAAGATAAATCTTGACCTTAGCAATGTATATGATGACTATAATAAAATGTTGACAAGAGATGATATTGATGCTGTAGATATTCTAGTGCCTATAGAATCAAACTATATCATATCAGAAGCTGTAGCAAAGGCGGGAATTGATTTTATATGCGAGAAACCTATGGCATCAAACATGGATGACGCTAAAAGATATCTTGAATTATCAAAAAAATACAATGTAAAAATAATGATTGCAGAAAACTATAGATACAACGAAGAAAACAACAAAATACGTGATATCGTAAACAGTGGTACAATTGGAGATGCAGTATACTTTTTGAGAAACAATATAGCATGCTTCCCCTCTGAAATGACTAAAGACACCTATGCTGCAAAAGAATGGAGGCAGCATCCTAAATACTTCGGAGGTACATTCCTAGATGCAGCGCTCCATGATTTTGCAGGTTTAAGACACATCTTTGGAGCCGTTGAATGCGTGCAAGCTTTTGGCAAACCTCAGAAGGAAGACTTCAATCCGTATTTGTCAGTTAACACTAACATTCTATTTAAAAGTGGCGTAATTGGCCAATACACATACTATCCCTCGGGCATTGAAACTCAAAAACCTCCAGTGGGCTTACGTATATTTGGAACTAAAGGTGAAATATATCTCGAAGACAAAACCTGTGGTATTATTAACGTATCACATCATGATGGAAAATCAGAGCAAATAGAATACGCACCTGAACGCGGGTACTATAATGAACTTTTAAATTTCTACAAAGCTTTAAATGGAACAGAAGAAATATCTGTTACACCTTATATGGAGTATGGAGACGTAAAAATGGTATTTGATATTCTAGAATCAATTTCTAAAAGGAAAATAACATATGTAGATGTACCCAATCCAGCTATTGATATATCGCCAACTGAACTTGAAAATCAAAGTACACAGTATTACTATCAGTGAATTAGTTAAGAAATGTTCAAAATAAGTTCCTACTTTGGATAGCGAAAAAACTTCACTTGATAGTTTTTAGAATTTGAAAATGAGATTACACTTTCACATTCCTTTTAAAATCCTTGAATCTTTTGCATTTCAACAGTTTATTTTTTTGAAAAAATCAATGCACTTTCCTAAGCAATAAAAAAGGAAGAGCTACTAACCCTTCCTTTTTTGCTTGACTTTTATACTAATCTTTTCATGCTACTTTCTATTTCACGTCGACTAAAGGGTTTTGGTATATAGTCCACAGCACCTTTTTTTATTGCATTTTTTATAACTTGTTGTGACTTAACAGCAGAAACCATCACTATTTTACTCTTCGAACTCACTTCCAATATCTTGTCAATAGCTTCAATACCATCTATGCCCGGCATTGATACATCAAGGGTTATAACTTGTGGTTGAAACTCCTGGGCCTTTTTTACCGCCTCAAACCCGTCTTGAGCAAATTCAATATTTCCGTACCCTATTTCCTTTAAAGTATTTCCAAGAAGCTTTCTCATAAAAAGTGCATCATCAACTACTAAAATTTTAGTATTCTCCATCCCTTTACACCTCTTCATATATATTTATCTTTTTATGTATATAATTTCCAACTTTGAAGCCGGAAAAGTAATTCAAAAACAGGAACAACTAAAAATAAAGTTCCTACTTTGGATAACGAAAAATCTTGCCAAAGCTTCTGAGCAAAACCTTGATATACGTAAAATGAGTACTTTATATATTAAAATCAGTTTTTTTAGAAATAACCTTATTTAAATGTTCCTTGCAAAACAGTTATTAGAAACTACCTAAAACGACAGTTTACAGTAAGAATTTATAAATGTAACAAGAAAACTCAAGGGCACCAAGCCCTTTCGTTTTCCCTCTTCAATTTTGATCAGTTATTTATTTAATCTTGCCTAGAAAATAAACTACACTATAAAGAAGCACATACAGATAATCAAAGCTTTAGAACATCTTTTACTATATTTATCATATCGGCTTTATCACATAATGTATTATGTTTTATCGGCTTTTTATCAAGATTCTTTAAGCCTTCCGGTATATTTATTCCACACTTGTCTGCCAAAACATCTAACAGCATAAACTCACTTTTTCCCTTTATACAATCGCTTCCGAAAATTGACTTTGCCACACTTTCATTAAATTTAAACGGACTTGCAGTAGAAACAATTACTGTCTTTGTAATATCTCCGGTTGAAATAACGTATTTGTCATAAACATCAACAGCTACTGCAGTATGAGTGTCAATAACATAATTATACTCTTTGAAAATTGCCTCAATAGTTTTCATTGTCTCATTTTCATTTGAGTAACCCGCCCAAAAAACAGAAGCTATTTTCTTTCTGCTAGTAGCATCAATAGAGTATTTTCCATCAACCTTAAGTTCTTCCATCCATTTGTTAATAGTTGAAGAATCATGATCGCAAACTTCATAAAGAAGTCTTTCAAGATTACTTGATATAAGTATATCCATAGATGGTGAAATAGTTTTCTTGAAATCTCTATTCCTGTCATAAACTCCAGTTTCTATGAAATCAGTTAGTACATTGTTATCATTTGACGCACAGATAAGCTTGTTTATGGGTAGCCCCATCTCCTTAGCGTAATATGCAGCTAATATATTACCAAAATTACCTGTGGGCACAACAAAATTAATCTTTTCTCCCGACTTAATTTCTTCATTTTTAACCATATCCGCATAGGCAGAAAAATAGTAGATAATCTGAGGAACAAGCCTTCCCCAATTAATAGAATTAGCTGAAGAAAACTTATAATTGGAACTTTCAAGTTTTTGTGCTAAATCGCTATCGGTAAAAATAGCCTTAACACCGTTTTGAGCATCGTCAAAATTACCCTCGACAGCTATTGAATATACGTTTTTACCCTCTTGAGTAATCATTTGATACTTTTGCACTTCACTAACGCCCTCATTTGGGAAAAAAACAATAATTTTCGTACCTTCAACATCCTTAAAACCCTCTAGAGCTGCTTTACCCGTATCTCCGGATGTAGCAACAAGTATCACTATTTCACTTGTTTCCCCTGTTTTTCTTACTGCTTTCACCAAAAAATGCGGCAATATTTGAAGTGCCATATCCTTAAATGCGCAAGTAGGACCATGCCACAATTCAAGAATGTGTACATTTTCATTCAACCTGTGAACAGGAGCTATACTTTCACTCTCAAATTTTTGAGCGGTATATGCGCTATAAACACAATCGGCTATTTCCTCATCGGTATAATCTGTAAGATATTTTTTAAGAATATATATCGCTCTATCCTGATAGGTCATATCAACCATTTTATTTATATCATCTAAAGTCATTTCAACACGTTCTTTAGGAACAAAAAGACCTCCATCAGATGCTAAACCTTTTTTTATTGCTTCAGCAGATTCAATAGATTTTAGTCCTCCACGCGTACTTTCATAGTGCATTTTACTTCCTCCCAATTCAGCAAAATAAGTACCTTTTTGCCTCTTTCCACTAAAGAGGCATTATAAAATAATTGCCATATAAAAGCAAAAAAAGTTACTTTCATACTTCAATCTTTTGTAGCAGATTTATATTCTTTCTCGAATGATAAGAAAAACAAACGTAAAATAGTTTTCGAGAAAAATATTGAAAAGTACCTTTTCTTAATTAATAATATAACAAAACAACCAAAAAATAAAGCAAAATTTCAAAACAGGGACAACAAATATCTTATCCTTCCGAGTAAACTAAGTCTCTCCATGTTTCTCATATGAATTAGTTTATTAAAAGTAAAAGCAACAGCCTTTTTCCCAGAATGGAACAAATAATCCTTATCTTCATCGCTTAAATCAAAATCTAAAAAAGAAATTTTAGAAGTATTAATGGAAATATAGCAGCAGTTCCTTACGATGTATTTTGGAACCCCTATATCATGTGTTGCTGATATAAAACCTTTAAGTATATTTAGGGGGCTAAATGGTATCTTTTTTTGATTTCCTCCATTAAGACGACATGCAATAATAGGTCTTCTAAATGAAGGGCTTATAGTCCATATAGGCAAATTATCTAAGACTCCACCATCAATTATATAGTGTTTTTTTGTTTTATTACCTGTTTTTGCATAAAACTCTACAGGTTTGAAAGCAAAAGGAACACTAGAACTCATTCTTACAGCTTTAGCCACCTCAAGTCTGTCGGGATCAAAACCGTAATACGCCATATCATCAGGCAGCACAATAACTTTCGCACGTTTAGCATCAACTGCTGTCATCCTAACTTTGTATCCCTTAGGATTTGCATAGTCTATAATTCCTCCCCTCAAATCGGCGAAAGTTTTGATACCTTTATTTAGTAGTAGTTTGTATATCCACTCCTCTAAAACATCTCCATCATACAAACATCCTTGTTTGCTATACTTTACTATATTCTTAAAAAAATTCCCTCTATATAGACTAAAATCTTCATCAAAATTGTTTATTTCATATTCTCTTGTAGGTTCATCATATTTTAAATTTAAAAAATTATATATGCTTTTATCTTCAAGCCTTGTATTTGTGCAAAATTCCATATAGTCTCCAACTACCGGAACCCTTTTTGCTATATTCTCAACTTTAAATTCTCCAAAATCAAAATTATAAAATTCCTTTTTAAGCTCCTCCGACCAATAGCCGGCACCAATTAGAGCACCTACTATAGCACCTGCCGAAACACCAGAAATATTTCTAAAATACATCCTTCTTTTTTCTGCCTCTTCAAGTAACCCTATATATGCTATCCCTTTGATTCCTCCACCTCCTAGTACAATGTTTGTATTAAACTTTATATCCATTTATTAAAATTCTCCCCATTAATATTTTTTCTATAGTATATATATTATATAGGGAGGCTAAATAGAATTTTGGTTTAGAACTTAGGAGAATAAAAAATTCATATTCATTATTTAAATTGCAAAAATCATTATGAAAGCTTTTAAGGTTCTACCTTGAATTAATGTTGTTCTCTTTGCTGTTTTATTGATATAACTTTTTAATATAATAGTTTTATAGATTACCATATTTCTACCAAAATGATTTTTAAAAGCATGTTTATTAAATTGTTATGGACCAAGAAAATTCGCTTCGCTCATGACTTAAAAACCTTTTTTGGCTAAGGATACAAATTAATAACAATTATATTTTATAACTAGCATTAATGTTGTACCTGGCTGGTTTTAGTGTCAAATATCTCCATTCAAAGACCTTCGCATAGAATCTGTTAGCCTTGTCTTGATAATTTTTCGCCCGCGTATTAAGGACATCCTGTCCTATACGCTAAAAATGCCATCCGTGGCATTTTTGCTTCAAATTATCAAGCCTTCGGCTACAGCTTCTAATGCTCACGTCTAAGAATTACGTCATTTGACACTAAAACAGGTTCTACTCTTAATTAGGCTCTTTATTTTTGTTTTTACATTTTCTA
>Ga0207721_100134_pt1 | contig 46621 bp, 38 predicted proteins | sample TtaePargueraPR_3_FD_187756 | JGI IMG/M metagenome (GOLD analysis project Ga0207721, IMG submission 187756) | Aerobic enrichment media microbial communities from Bioluminiscent Bay, La Parguera, Puerto Rico - Tt and P2 (1) (SPAdes) | ecosystem: Environmental > Aquatic > Marine > Unclassified ...
ATTTATATTATTGCTTAGCTCATATACGGCGAAAGTTTCATGACATAATAGTTCCACTGAATGAAGAGGCCCGAAAGAAATCTGTTGCATATAAAGGGTTTATTTACTGTGAAAAATTATATGAAATGAAATAGAAAAAGAGCTTAAGAAAAAGTATAAAGGCAGTGAAGAATATTTTAAAATTCGTTATGAAGTTAGATTAGAAAGAACAGCTCCAGTAATTGATGAATTCATAGATTTTTTAAGTGCTAATGTACCTAATGCATTAGGTGGCAGTGCCTTAGGAAAAGCTTTAGTGTACGCTCAAAATCATATAGGAAGTTTTAAGGAAACATTTTTAAAAGACGGGTCACTAGAAATAGATACTAACGCAGCTTTATCTTCAGCTTTTTATTATCCTCATGTTTTGCCGAAAAGGCTCTGATTGAGGGATTTTATTCAAAAAAACATGAGGATTACCATATATATTGATTATATAATGAAATCACCAAAAAGAAAGAGGTGGTTTTCATGGATCAGTATGGTTCAAATGTACAGGTGGTAATGGATTTCTTGTAGAACAAGGCTATAACAAATCAGCTGTAAGCATACATCGAGTTTGTTATAGTAATTTTCGGAAATTTCTACAGGATAATAGCTGTGAGTACAGTTATGAAAAAGGGCTTGAGTGGCAGAATTAAAATAAAACATCATGGCTCAAGTGGAGAATTAAATGTAACAGAATCTGTATAAAACGGCTGGATGACGTTTACCACAAAGGCGTACCAGATAAACACCATCCATATGTATATCCAACAAACGTCCGGCAGCTCAATGAACCCTTGAAAGCTCATATTTTACATGCAATGGCATGAAAGATATAATAAATTGAAATTTAAATAATAAAAGATTGAGTTAATTTAAGAACTTAGTTCTTGTTTCCATCAATTTCAAAAGAGGATATAACAAATCTTGTGTATAAAAAGATTAAATGTCTCCTTCTTGGCAAGAATTATAAATAACAAAAGCCAAGGAGGAGATTTTTATGTCAACACTATCAAAAGAGCAGGTAAAGAAATTAGTTCGGGGAAATAATTTCCAGAGCGTAACAGATGTTAATTCTTACCTGAAAGATATTTTTAAAGATATTATTCAGGAACTACTTGAAGCAGAACTCGAAGCTAAATTGGGGTATGCCAAAGATGATATTGACGTCAAGAATACGGACAATAGTCGGAATGGTTATACACCCAAAACAATAAAAAGTGAGTTTGGGGAAGTTGATATTCAAGTACCCAGAGACCGCAAAGGAGAATTTCAACCTAAAATTGTTCCAAAATATAAGCGTAATGTTGCTGGAATTGAAGAAAAAGTTGTAGCTCTATATGCTAGAGGGATGTCTACAAGAGATATAAGTGAACAAATTGAGGAACTTTATGGGTTTAGTATTTCAGCTGAGATGGTCAGTAGGATTACTGATAGAATTGCTCCAGAAATCAAAGAGTGGCAACAAAGGCCATTAGAACCAGTATACTCATTTGTTTTTATGGATGCAATTCACTATAAAGTAAAAGACGATGGAAGAATTGTAAACCGTGCTGCTTACGTTGTTCTTGGTGTTACAGTTGAAGGAAGTAAAGACATTTTGGGGATATGGATTGGAGATAATGAATCATCAAAATTTTGGCTTGGAGTACTAAATGATCTTAAGAACAGAGGAATACAAGATGTTTTAATCTTCTGCGTTGATGGACTTACAGGGCTTAAAGAGGCTATTAACGCAGCATATCCAAAGGCTGAAGTACAACGTTGTATAATACATCAACTCCGCAATTCTTTTAAATATGTGTCATATAAGGATATTAAGGCATTTAGTAATGATTTTAAAGAAGTTTACCATGCTATAAACGAAGATGTGGCATTAGATAAGCTTTACCAGTTAAAAGATAAATGGGGAAAAGAATACCCGTTTGCAATACGCAGTTGGGAGAACAATTGGGATGTTATAACCCCCTTCTTCAAATTTTCAGAGGAAATACGAAAAATAATTTATACTACAAACATTATTGAAGGCCTGAATCGACAATTCCGTAAGGTTACAAAATCTAAAACAATGTTTCCAACTGACAGCTCATTGGAAAAGATGTTGTATTTGGCTTCCATGAATGTGGTGAAAAAGTGGACGCAACGATATAAGAACTGGGATCGGGTACTTAGCCAATTAATAATTGAGTATCCAGGGCGATTAGAAAACTATATCTAAAAACATTCCCCCCACCGCCCTAAAGGGCTCGTCCTCATTGCCGGACGGGCTAGACCTCACAAATTGAAAAACGGGCAGGAAAATGGTTGAAATATACCATTATAAATAATTATTGCCAAGTTTAATCAAGTTTATGTATAAAACTTAACAAAACCGGCAATAATATATAATGTAAAGGTAATGCAGGTTATATTTTGTAAACCTTGAGAATTTGAAATTACTTGCTTAAGAAGGATTACATAAAATCCGATACACAGAATTATTTATACTCCCTTTCAAAAATTCAACTCATGGTCAAAAAATAATTAGAATTTTTGTCCATGGGTTTTGAGGATAAATAATCCAAATTTAAATTTAAAAATCTTCTTTAAACCCCAATAGTTATAAACATTTTGTTGCGATAAATGCTATCTATAGAGGTGTTTTTTATTTTTGTTTTTCACAAATTTTACCTATCCACTCCTTTCAAAACCAGTATATTAAGAACTCTTTTTTAGTTTTGGCCTTGCTTTTCTACCATATAGCTTTTCTGCTAAAGCTGGATTTGTATTTTCAATGGTTGCTTTTAAAATTAGATTTATAACCTTTTTAAGCAGTATAACAATACAACACAGTGCAATCCTTACTGCATAAGCCTTCAATCCCCAGAGTCTTAGATTAGACATACCAGTCCACTCTTTACCGTAGCTGTTAGTACGTTCAGAGGATGAGCGTAATGCTTTTATCTTTTTATATTTTTTTGTACCTCTCGGAACCTCAAGTATTAGCCTTGGTAACTCCTTTATAGTCATCCATTTTGTATATCCGCAAGTATTTTTTCTGTAATCACATTCAGTTAGATTGCCTTCACCTTTACATTTTAAACATTGCTTATTACATGTATTCTTAATTGCATTTCTAGAGGAGTCAAAGCCATTAGGTTTGCATACTCTCCCACATGGTGCATAAGGATAACCATTCTGATTATATCCTCTCTTTTTCATGCTGTTCTCATCTTGTTTTTCTCTACGTTTGTTATAGTCTATTATTGGCTTTCCGTTGCCATCACGAATATATGAATATACATATTCATAATCATAACCGCTATCTAATACCTGATATTCTGTTTTAAAACTTACATGTGTTTTAAGCTGCTGGTGAAGCTTTATAAATGTTTCTGCCTCACTTATATTACCTGAACCCGTTATTACTGCAACAGGTACTTCAAGATTAAATTCAGCTTCTATGGATGTAATTATTACAGCCTTATATCCAAATACTTTTTCTTTCTTATTAGGGTTCTCCTTACTACGCCTATATCCTGTCCTTGCATTTATGTCTTTACATGCTCTGGGACACTCGAATATTAATTCTTCATTCTCATTGGTACGAATAGCACATGATATTACTTCAAGACTGTACCCTTGAGGAACTTTTAAATTGTCTCCAAATATGCTGCATAAATAATTTCTGTGTGCTTCCAATTCAGATACTTTCCCTTTTATAACATGCAGCTTTATAATTGAAAATGCTGCTATGTCTTCTATTAGTGCATCCTTATCTTTTTTCTTAACCATAGCAATAAGTTTCTGTATTATTTCATCTCTTGGACACTGCATTTTTATTACTGCTATAGATGATTTCTTATCCTTTTTTTCTATTTCATCGACAGCACCTTTTATACTGGAATTTATATTATCAACTATGCTTACAGGGCATGAGAGACACTTGCAGCACTCATTCATATAATTGCACCCTTTATATCTTGCAAAAGCTTTTAACAGTGTACCATCTGTACATAGTACTTTACCTGATATAAATCCTACCATCGCTAATAATTGCACTAAAAAATTCAATACATTTTTAAACTTTTCTTCCCCAAGCCTATTCCTAAAGTTGTGCAATGTTGCTTCCGTTGGTACATTTTCAATATCTACACCTGTATAATATCTATATTGTGCACCTTTTTCCTTGTGTCTTAAATCATCTAAAAAATCAGTATAGTACTGATCTCTTTCCCATACTTTTATAACTTCTAATAGAATTAGCGTAACAGGGTCGTGACAATTTCCTCCTTCATTACTGTAGCATTCAGCAACCAAACTTCTAACAAATGTAAAATCTATTAAACTGAACAATATTCGTAATGGACCATCTTTGACTTCGCCTTTACTATCAATATGGATCTTAAAATCTTTGTATACATATTGCGAGAGTAGTCTTTCCGGCTCTTTAGGAAAAACCACTTCTATCTGGGTTGATAATTTATTGACAGCTTCACGTATTTCCTTCCTTATATTACTAAGGCAAAACCTCTTTACTTTTTTTCCAAAATACATTATGATATACCCATTCTTTTAATATTTTGACCATATTAAAGAATGGGGGTTGACACTCTTTGTGTCAACCTTCAATTATTTCCAGTAGATTTCAATTCTCTCTTTGGGTTGATTTTGTTTTCTATGTTTAATAATATATATATGTGTCAATGTTTGCGAGTTCTTAAATCAACTTAAAAGATTAAATATGTTCATAAATACATTAAAAATATATTTGCTACATATAGTGGTGAATGAACCATTAATATACAGATTTATACAATGTATAAAGATTCTATATAAGCACCATTTATATATTAAAATATTTTTATGTATTAATACTTGAGTTTCGCACCTTGAAAAAACAATAAAATAACACAAAAATATTGCTATAAAAATATTTAAAAGCCGCACAAACACAACGTTTTTTAGTATAATTAAGTTCCAATACAAAAACATACTAAATGAGGTGTTATTATGCGGCAAAATTTAGACGAAATTAAAACAGTATTTGATAAACACGAGTATTCGATTAACATGATTGTATTCGATTTGTTAAAAAAATTCAAGTTTAAATCATTAATTTGTAATTGTGGGTTTTCGAAAGCTTGTGGATATAAAGTTAGTGAAATAGTAGTATTAATGCTAGTTTTACCTTTGATGCTTCTAAAAAGTGTACATTCTAAAAAACAATGAAAACATTCCATGGAGAAGGCTTTTATACTCAGCAGCAAAGAGATTTCAACAACTAGTAAACCCACAAAAGGATGTTAATCCAAGTTCATATAAGTTAAAATATTTATATCGGATATATTGTTACTTGCATATGTAGCAGAAAATGTGGTTGGTATAACTATTATATTATAATACAGAAACTTTTCTTGAAAGCATCCTTATTAAGTCATAGCCGTCCCACACAAGAGCAAAATCCATTGAGTTTCCGATAGGAACAGTACGATCAATCCCACGCGGTTTAAAGTCCAAAAAGAAGTTGCTTAATTCTTTTTTGCTTAGACCATAATATGTTAGCGTCTGACACTGCTCATCACATAATGGTAGTATTTCACCTAAGTTATCGGCATCATATTCAATAAAAAATCCGCTGTTACCTTTAAAACTCATAAGGTTGTTGTCAAGTTGTTTTATTTGAATACGTGTTATCAACTGGTCTTCACTTTTAATGAGCTTAACATCGTGAAACGAGGCGATTTTATATAAAGAGTGAAGTTTTGATACAGATTGTACTGGAGTGAGTTTGTATTTACTCTTTGCAAGCGTATGAAGACATTGCCAGAATTCTGATTTGGCAGCTGCTTTATTTTCACCGAGCCATATAACAACTCTTGGTGCAGTACAAGCATTCTGATCAGAAAAATATGTGTCATTATAGAAATTCAATGAAATTTTGTTTTTGTCGGCAGATGATATGTATTCATCTGCATTTATTACTGCAATTGAATGTCTATCTGCAAAAGTTATTTCATTTGCTCTTGGTTTAAGAGGATATTTTCTAATCTCCGATATTGTTGTGTTACCTCCCCATATAACTCTGCTATCACATATAGAAGACAACAACCCTGTTAATTGAGAACCTGCCGGATATTTTATCATACAGATATAGGGCAACAATTTTTTGTATTTCGTACTTAGTAAATTGTTTATTGCATTGCATATAATACTAACTTGCGGAAAATCTTTTGAAGGAACACGTATTATATTTGCATTCCCTGCTAATAATCCCGATGCAAAACTAAATGCAAAATTTACAGGAACATTTGATGGTGCAATATGAAATCCTAGTCCTCTTCCATATCTAGTTGATAAATCATCATATTTGTTTTTTTTCTTTAAAATAGCTGAACGTCTGCACCAGAAACCAAAAGACACAACGTCAGAATAATTTTTACCTTTGAGCATTACTTTTTTTGAAAGATCGTTTAGAAATTCAATGACTTCTTCTGAAAAGGGCTGCATAGGAGCCACACTTAACATTTCATTGACAATATTACTATTACCTACTATGAAAGTTAATTCACTATAGCTATCAAAATTTAACTGCATAAGTATCACTACACCCCCTAATTTCTGCATTTTTAAGGCGCCCTATAATTTTGAAATACTTGCCCTTTCTTCCACAGGGACAGTCATCTTCACCAAGAATAACGCCTTCATCTTCTGTCAAAAGTGAATGGCCAGGATAAGATTCAGGCAGCATTGAGACTACCTGGATAATACCTGGGTTTCCAATAGAGCATGTGGTGAAATCCATATGGTTTCTAATTATAATGTCAGAAAATATACTTGCATGAAGATGTCCATATTCACATTCCATATATATGCAACCCGTTTGCTCGACCATACCATAGTAATCATGTATATCACATAGTCCACATACATCAGTTAGCTTGAGCTTGAATTCGTAAGGAGATACTGCTTCAGAAATAAGTTTTTTCCATCCTCCACCATGAACAAGTATTCCATTAGACAAATCAATTTTGTGGTCAAGTTTTAGCAATTCCTTATAAAAATGCTGCCAGATCATAAAGGTAAAACCGAAAAGTAATATCTTTTGACCTTTATGTCTTTTAAGGAAAGCCTTAATAGCATTAATATCAATTTGCATGTCGTCATTAAGTGCATAGGTTTTATCTGTTCCAAAAATTGAAAAACCAAGTATACCTGCACCTCTTGCAGAAAACATTCCACGATCTTTAATGACTGAGGGACTATCAATTAACAGCATAGGCATTCTTGCTGAGTTGGTAAAATTAGATACAATTTTGACAAGAGTCTTCTGTTGATTGCTTGCAGTAACTTTGTCTAAATATATTTTTGAAACTGCTTGTCCTGTTGTACCTGACGAAGTCATAATCTTAAAAACTTCTGATTTATCTATGCTGATAAGCTCCATATCCTTAAAAAGGCTTACTGGTAAGAATGGAATACTATAATAACTGTCAATTTCTTCCGGATTAAAATCAAGGGCATCTAGCATACGTTTATATTTAATATTTTTTTGATAGTGTTTTACTGTCAGCTGTTTTAGTTTATATGTGAGCAGTTTCTCCTTTTTTGCTTTATCAAGAGAAAAAGGTTCTATAGAAAGTATATCATTGTAACTAGTCATAGTGTTCCTCCAAAGAAGTATATAAAGTTTTACCTGAATCATTTTTTGGAATAGAAGCAATATACTTAATTCTAAAAGCTAGATGATGCAGTCCTGTTTTTTCCGAAAGAAATTTATGCACATCATCTATCATATCTTTATCAGTGATAAAGATATACATAATATCATCAATTCCTGAACATGCGCAATCAATATTATCAAAGCGAGATTTTATCATTTGTTCAGTTTCATCAAGATTTACCCTATTACCATAGATTTTTAAAAACCTTTTTTTACGACCGACTATATAGTAGTATCCGTCAGCATCTCGTTTTGCCATGTCACCAGTGAAAAGTTTACCGTTTTTCTCATTACTTTTTATCAAGTCAGTTCCGCATTCTGCATATCCTAACATTACATTATCTCCTTCATAAACAAGTTCACCTGTAACATCAGGTATGATTATCTCATTTCCAGTTTCATCAATAAGAGAAAACTTTCCGCCTGGTATGGCTATACCCATGCTACCATATTTTTCAAGAGATTTCTCGTGTGGCAAGTATGCCATTCGAGCTGTTGCTTCAGTTTGACCATACATAACAATAAAACGTTTTTCGTTTTCAAGTGCATACTTAGCAAATTTTTTATGCAATTGAGAAGAAAGCTTACCGCCAGCTTGAGTCATAGTTTTCAGTAATGGCAATTTCATGTGTAGGAACCGGAGTTTTTCTAGCATTTCATAAGTGTAAGGTACTCCACCAAAAGATGTAACTTTGTAATCTTTGAATAGTTGCCAGAATTCACGTTCCATAAGTGTTTTTTGAGTAAGTATAACAGAAGCTCCTACATAAAGATGACTGTTTATTATAGAAAGCCCATATGTGTAGCTCATAGGTAATGTAGTAATTGCTCGCTCCGTTTCATTGAGTTCAAGATACTTTACAATTGATTTAGTATTTGCTTTTATATTTTTATAACTTTGACGTACGAGTTTAGGGCTACCAGTTGAACCTGAAGTGGTGAGCAACAATGCCAAGTCATCGTGTAATGGAAATTCTTTTGTATAAATAGTTTTCATTAAAGTATATTCATACATTGAAAAAACAGAACTATAATGTTCGAATTCGTCTGCCATTTTTGAAGGAAGCCATAGGTAATCCGGTTTGTAATTATTTATAAGTGAATTAAGTAGGCCACGATTAATGTAAGCATCCAACATTAAAGGTACAATTTTGTTGTTGATAAATGTAATGTACCCAAGCAAAGAACCCATACTATTCGAACACAAATTAAAAGTCAGACATCTGTTAGAGAGATGCACTGCAAGCTTATCTGTTGTTTTTTGAAATTCATCATAGGTTAATTGACTGCCATCTTCTAATATAACTGCTATATTTTTCTTGAAATTACTTAATTTCCACCTCATATTTTTTCAATATCTCCTTTCCCTTTTCGAAGGAACTGAGGTCAATAATGTCATCTGTATCCATCATAATTCCAAAAGCATCCTCAAGAGCTGTAATTAACTGCATGTGACCAACAGAGTCCCATTGGGTGATTGAACGATATTCCAATCCCTTAGTTTGTTCTTCAGTAATGTCCAATGTATCAATAAATGCTTGTGTGTATTTTTCTAAATTCGTCATGTTATTATTCTACTCCTTTTTATTAAAGATTATATATTTATACTATAGCACTTCCATCAACACCAAGTATCTGTCCTGTGACATAATTGGACAAATCCGATGCTAAAAAGACGCATGCTTTAGCAACGTCTTCAGGAGAACCAATTCTCCCCATACCAATGTTATTAACTAGTTCAGACTGGTGAGATTCGCTGATGGAGCGGAACATTGCTGTATCAATCATACCAGGGGCTATGGCATTAACCCTGATATTATTAGGTGCCAATTCTTTAGCTGCTGTTTTTGTTATAGAAATTATAGCACCTTTTGAAGCTGAATACACAAGTTGTCCTTTATTTCCGTTTACGCCAACAATGCTTGATATATTTATAATACTTCCTGATTTTTGTCTAGTCATTAATTTTGAAGCAAGTTGAATCATTTCCATTACTGCAAATACATTAGTTTCAAAGATCTCATGCATCATATCTGCTGAAATCATACCAATAAGGGCATCCTTCATTATACCAGCATTGTTTACAAGTATGTCTAATTTGCCTTGCTCTTTTTTTATTTTAAGTATAGCGTTTTTTGCAGCAGTCACATCAGTAACATCAAAATATAATGGAATTATAGTTACATTATATTTTTTACATAGTTTCTTTGTGTAATCGTCAATACTTCCTTCAGTACGTGCATTTGCATATATAGTTGCATTATTTATAGCATATTGTTCAACAATATTTTTGCCTATTCCTCGACTTGTACCGGTTATAAATGCAACTTTATTTGTTAGTAACATAATAAAAGCCTCCTTATTTAAAGACCCTCTTTTCATCGTTAAATTTTAGAACTCTAGCGGGATTACCAATGGCGATAACATTTTCAGGTATGTTGTTCAACACTACAGAACCCATACCCACAATTGAGGAGGATCCTATTTGAGTTTTCTCTTTTGAACGAACACCCATGCCAACATAAGAACACTCACCGACAGAACAGCTCCCAGCAAGAGCAGCACATGGAGATATTACACAATGATCTCCTATTGTGCAATCGTGGCCTATTAATGTTTGTGGCTGAATATAAACATTAGACCCGATTTTTACATTGCATGATACAAATGAGAAAATATTTATTGTAGCTCCAGATAAAATTTCAGTGGTTTCAGGTATGTGCACCTGAGGATGGATGAGAGTTGCTAAACAGTATCCTTTATTTATAACCTTTTCACAAATCATTTTTCTGATTTCTGGTTCTCCAATTGCAATACTTATTTCAATTTTGTTTTTTGAATAAGATGCTAATACTTCAGAAAACGTCAATATTTTAATCCCATTTTTTGTCATAACATTTGGGTGATCATCAACAAAAACTATGTTTTCCCATCTCTTAGTGACGGTATTTATTTGTTTTGCTAGTTCAACTACTTCTCGGCCAAGACCTCCGCTTCCATAAATGCCTAAATCCACAAAAATCCTCCTTAAAATCTTCTTTCGAATTAATGGAACAGCTAGTAAAGTTTACAGATAAAACAGTGCTTATTTAAACTCTTAAAGGATTTGCCATCTTTTCACATCGTACAGTATAACATATTAGTTCCAATTTATCAATACATTGCAAATATTAAAAATAGTAAGGAGTAGTTTTGATTTTGTAACACATTGTTTCAATAACCAAATCTCCAGAGCTAGTTTGGTATGCTATACTGATTGCTTTCGCAAGCTGGGCCAAGTGGATATAAACTAACTATGAATACATCAAACTCGCTTCGCTAGAACAAAAATTTGACAAATGCTTTGTTTTGTAGCAATCTATTGAGTTCCTACACGATATTGTAATTATATAGTAGACTTTAATTTGATGAATAGTAATATTACCAATTTATATTTTATTATTCATTAGGTGCATAGTTTATTATTAATAAAATATTATATCGTGTATTTAACACTATGTTTGCTATATTTTAACAATGAGAAGTGTCAAAGTAATAGTCGAGTTTTGATTTCAGTAATGTAAATCATAGGAAAGGGTTGTAATTTAGGTATAAAATGAAGTATAATTTCATTGATAAGATTATTTATTAGTACAGATAAAAAACTTCAAGGGGGGAGTACTAATACAGATAATCAGGAGGTCAACCTATGAAACGAAAGATAAGAGCATATGCACTAATTCCTTTTGACTTAATTTTAATTAATTTATCTTTAATAGCTTCATACCTTTTGAGGTTTGATTTTAGCTATCAAAGTATACCAGAGAGTTTTTCGCAGCATGTATTGAAATTAGCGATAATTGCCACTTGTGTTAAGATAGTAGTCTTCATTTTATTCAAACTTTACAACAGTTTGTGGAAGTATGCAGGAATATATGAAATGGGACTGATAGGTGCAGCATCTTTTATAAGTAATTCAGTAATGATATCCTATGTGTTCCTATCTAAAACACCTGTGCCAAGGAGCATATTCTTAATTTGTATGCTTACAGATGTATTCCTTATAGCAGGTATTAGATTTGCATATAGAATGTTTAGAAGAATTATTAAAGGCGAAGTTGTACGAATGAAAAATTCAAAGAGAGTTTTGATATTTGGTGGAGGGGATGCAGGAGCAATAATTGTAAAAGAAATGAAAATGCATCCTGAATTGAAAAGCACGCCAGCGGCTATAATTGACGACAACATGTTCAAGCAGGGAAAGAAAATAAATGGAGTGCCTATTGTAGGACAGAGAAAGGATCTTGTGAAAGTAGTTGAGAAAAAGCAAATTGATGAAATAATAATTGCCACACCTTCTGCAAGTAATAAAGAAATAAATGAAATATTTGCAGAGTGTTCAAAAACGCAGTGTAAGGTGAAAATATTGCCATCTGTTTCTCAGCTTATTGATGAGTCTGTAGTAATGCAAAAGGTAAGGGACGTAAATATAGAGGATTTGCTTGGAAGAGAACCGGTAAATCTTGATGTTAATGAAGTTTCTTCATATGTCAAGGGTCAGGTTGTGTTGATTACCGGCGGCGGAGGTTCAATTGGATCTGAGCTTTGTAGGCAGATAGCTGAATTTGAGCCAAAAAAGCTGATTATTTTAGACACATATGAAAATAATGCCTATGATATTCAAAATGAATTATTGTACAATAAACCTGAATTAGAGTTATATACAGTGATTGCAAATATAAGAGAGAAACAAAGGCTTGATAATATTTTTAAAAAGTACAAGCCTAATGTGGTGTTCCATGCTGCTGCGCATAAGCATGTTCCTCTTATGGAGGCCAATCCTACTGAAGCTATAAAAAATAATGTTTTTGGAACTCTAAATGTAGCTGAATGTTCAGATAAGTACGGTGTAAATAAATTTGTGCTTATTTCTACAGATAAAGCTGTCAATCCAACTAATATAATGGGTGCTACAAAAAGAATTGCAGAGATGGTAATACAGGCAATAAATCGCAATAGTAAAACTGAATTTGTTGCAGTAAGATTTGGAAATGTTTTAGGAAGTAACGGAAGTGTAATACCTCTATTTAAAAGGCAAATTGAGCAGGGTGGGCCTGTAACAGTTACACATCCTGATGTTACAAGGTTTTTTATGACTATACCTGAGGCTGTTCAATTGGTTATACAAGCAGGTGCTATGGCAAAAGGAGGAGAAATTTTTGTTCTTGATATGGGACAACCAGTTAAGATTTCCGATTTGGCAAAGAACCTGATAAAGTTGTCGGGATTTGAACCAGATGTTGATATTAATATTGAGTATACGGGGCTTAGACCTGGAGAAAAGCTTTATGAAGAATTGCTTCTTAAAGAAGAAGGGCTTGAATCAACAAAGAATAATAAGATATATATAGCGAAACCGATTCATACTGATTTAGCACTTTTAAGAAGGGAATTAGATTGCCTTAAGGAAATAATTATGAATGATTCAGGAGAGGTATCCGATTATATAAAACTTATTGTACCGACCTATAAAAAAGCTGAAAACGGGAATTAGAATTAAAGTGGGCAGTCCATTAGGATTGCCCATATTATTACCATTTCTTCAAACGAAGTGAAATAAGGAAAAGTGGAGGGGTTTGATGCCCCGGAACTTTTGTTAACATTACTTCTTATAAATATGCATATTTTAATGAGGACTCAAGACAGCATGTATTTACCTTTAATTGCTTGTCCTTTTGGTAAAGCTTATTATAACGATCTAGAACTTTGTCTAATCTCCTACTATAATGCTGAACTTCTTCATCTAAAAGATTAAATCCTTTGCTTTCAATTAAGTTGTTTAACTTGAGATGCATTCCCATAATAAGACAGTACATTGATTCGTTTGACATTATTTTTAGCCCCCCTGAACTAGAATTGTTTAATGCAAGAAAGCTTATGTAGAAAGAATTATGACAAATAACTAAATACATTATAACACATTTTGGGAAAAAATCAACATAATACGTAGTGTTTACAAAAAATTAGGACTAAGGGAGTTTCAAAAAAATACATATTCAATATTTCTGGTACAAAACCCAATAAAAAATGGAATTTCTTGAAACTCCAGTTGACAAGTTATTTATTTTATTTTGACTAAAATGCACCAAATTCAATAAATTGGATACATTGTCTTAAAATAAATATTCAATTTTGTAATATAAATGTTATAATGATATATGTTGATTGTTGAGATAAGGTAATTCCAAAAAGAAAACTTTGCAATTGCGGTTTCAAAAAATCTAGATTGAAGGGCTTTGTGACCTGAATACTGTATAGGTTATTTTTTGAAACCGCCTAATGCAAATTTTGTGTATTAGATCTTTAACAAACAGAAGGGGGAGATTTTGTGGACGCAAAGATACTAATTGTTGATGATGAAAAGAATATAGTTGATATCTTAAAATTTAATCTAGCAAAAGAGGGGTTCCAGACTGTTGAAGCAAAAGACGGTGAACAGGCAATAGACTTTGCATTAAAAGAAAAACCTGATCTTATTCTTTTAGACATAATGCTTCCTAAAATGGATGGGTTCACAGTATGTCGCAAATTGAGACAGACTATTACTACTCCAATTATTATGATAACTGCTAAGGAGGAAGAGGTTGACAAAGTGCTAGGGCTTGAACTAGGTGCAGATGACTATATTACTAAACCCTTCAGTACAAGAGAATTAATGGCTAGAGTCAAGGCAAATCTTAGGAGGGTTTCAACTGAGAATGCTGCAACTAAAGAGAGTAGCACATTTAGATGTGGAGATTTAGAAATTGATATAGAACATTATGAAGTCAAAAGAAACGACGAAGTTTTAGAGCTTACTTTAAGAGAATTTGAGTTAGTTAAATTTTTGGCACTTCAACAAGGTCAAATATTTTCTAGAGAAAGTTTACTGGAAAAGGTATGGGGTTACGAGTATTATGGGGATGTACGCACCGTGGATGTCACTGTAAGAAGGCTTAGAGAAAAGGTAGAGGCGGACCCTAGTAACCCAAGTTATATTAAGACCAAAAGAGGAGTAGGGTACTATTTTAATAAGGTTGGATGATTTGAGGTGTTTTTTTGGAAACACCTCAACAACTAAATTTTTAAGAGGGCAGATATGTTTTTAAGAAAGCTAAAGTTTTTAAGGACGTTACAGTGGAGACTTGTTGTTATTTTTGTACTTGTAGCGGTTGCATTAATGATTACAGTGAGTATTTCGCTGAATTATTTTATGGAATCTGTATATTATGAAGACTTTAAAAACAGGATAGATAAAGGATTTGAAAGTTGGGGAATAGGAGATAATCCTACCGGTGCCGAAATAATTACGGATTTGAAACACAACTACAGTGACATTAGTCTCTTTATGGTAAGAGACTATGTTACTTATGCAGTTATTGATAAGAATAACAACAATATTTTGTATTCGAGTGATAATCTATATGAAGAGGATAGGGATAAGTATCTTGAAGAGATTCTGAATTCTAAGAATTTTATATCTGCTCTCGCAGGAAAAAATGGAAATGAAGGAAAGGCAATTCATATCAATGACAAGGTGTTTTTTGACTATGCCCGGCAAAAGGGAAATTATATATTATATTTTAGATTCTATAAGGATGAATGGGGAGTTGTATTAAATAGTTTTAACAACATTATTCGTAACGCATTTATCCTTGCGGTTATTTTATCTCTCATTTTTGGATATCTTCTTTCAAAGACAATAACAGTGCCTATAGTAAACTTGATGCACAAAGCTAGAAATATTGCAGAGGGAGACTTTACTCAGGTTGCTGAAGTGAAATCGGAGGATGAGATAGGCAAACTCACTAGAACTTTCAACTATATGGCTAAAGAGCTTAAAAAGACACTAAATGAAATTTCCAAGGAAAAAAACAAGATAGAGACTATATTAAATTACATGACTGATGGTGTAATTGCCTTTAATATAGATGGTGAAGTGGTTCATGCTAATCCGGCTTCAAAGCTCATGCTCGGAGTGGATGAATTTGATATGAATTTTAATGAGTTTTCAAGTAAATATAATTTAGAAGTTACAATAGAAGAAATGCTTTATCTTGAAATATTTAGTACAAAAGAGGCACTTCTTAGTTTTGACAATAAATATATCCAGATTTATTTTGCATTGTCTACAAATGAGGAAAAGAAAGCGGAGGGTATTATTGCGGTTTTACATGATATTACAGTTCAGCAAAGACTTGATAATATGAGACGAGAATTTGTTGCAAATGTATCTCATGAACTCAGGACACCGTTGACATCAATTAAAAGCTACTCGGAGACTCTTATGGATGGCGCGCTTGACGATACAGAGACAGCAAATAGATTTCTAGGTGTTATTAATTCAGAAGCGGATAGAATGACAAGATTGGTTAAAGATTTGTTACAGCTTTCGAGATTAGAAAATGAACAACTACAGTGGAATATGCAGGCATTTAGATTTGATAGTCTTGTCAAAAGCTCAGTAGAAAAGATGGAATTGTCTGCAAAAGAAAAGGGCCAAATTGTAGAGTGTTTTTCAATAGGAGATAAGCCACAAGTTTTAGCGGACAAGGATAAAATTGAGCAAGTTATACTTAATTTGCTTACCAATGCAATTAAATATACACCCGAGGGAGGCAAAATTACAGTTTATGTTGGGCGAATGTACAGTGATGCTTACGTGAAAGTGGTGGATTCTGGCATAGGGATTCCTAAAGAGGATATTGATAGGGTTTTTGAAAGGTTTTACAGAGTTGATAAAGCTCGATCTCGAGAAATGGGAGGGACCGGTCTAGGTCTTTCTATAGCAAAGGAGATAACAGAGGCTCATAACGGAAGTATTTCAATTACAAGTCAGTTAAATAAGGGAACTGAGGTGACGGTCAGATTGCCTTTATACCATGGTGAACAAGCATTAAAAGAAGATGTAATTGAATCTTAAATGTCATGTAACAAACCTGTAACATATATAGTATATAATATATTATAAGATAAGTTGGTTATAATATATTCGAGTATTTATTACTCATAATAAGGGTGGTTGTTAAAATGTACAAAAAAATAATTTACATATTTACACTAGTTGTATTAATAGCTAGTTTTAGTGTTACATCTTTTGCAGAAAGTGTAGAAAATCAGAAATTGCTTGATCAGTATTCAATTTTGACGGATAGGTCTACTGATGATACAGAGCAGTTTCTAGTCACTATAACGAGGCCGGAAGGTGATGAGTCAACATTTAAGGAATCTTACGTTATATGTGGTAATTCCGTTAATGAAAAGATAAGTGTAATGCTTTTGATTTATGACAATAATGAAGAAAAGTACATACCTTTTGAAAATACTGATGGGGATTACATATGGGATATAGGTGCTTCTGGTATTTTTATGAAAGAGGTTATTCTTCCGAATAGAGGAGCAAATGACGTAAGAATTATAGCGTATAAGAATGACGAAACAGAAAAATTGTTAAGTGATTCAAACTTACAGATAAACAGCTTTAAGGTTTCCGTACTAGATAATGGAATTAAAGAAGCGATAAAGACTGGATTTTTGAAAATTACAGATATGCTCAACGGATTATTTAAGTAAAAGTAAGAGGTGTCTGATATTAAAAAAATGAAATGGTTTAGAGTTGAAAGATTTAAATTATACATTTTAATAGCATTAGTTGCGACGAGTTTTATACAGGTAGGAATCCTTTGGAATTATCAAAACGAAGGGTTGCCTACTAATTTTTTATGGAATATTTTTGCTAGTACTAATGAGAAGGCTCCTAGTGATGTGAGTGAATATATTAAGTTTTTTAGAATTACTGCTACTGAGGGCTATGATGAGTCTCATTTTATAATTGATGAGAATCATGAATATTATGAAGAATTATGCCTTGAAGTAAAATATTATTTAACTAACCTATTAGAAGAAAAGAATATTTTACATGAGCAGACTTATCCAGAAGAAGAATGGGGAAAAGTGGTTGTAAAAAAGAGTTTTGTTTATGAATTCAAAACAAAAATTAATGTAAATATTCTGTCAGCATTACTAAATGTAGAAAATGATGAGAATCAACCGTTTAGCAGCATATATAAAATAGCTTTATTACCTAGAATAGACTCTAACAATAATATAGGGTTATATATTTATGATGGGTTTAAGACGTATGGTTTTGTTTTACCCTTTAATGAGAAAGGTATAAACAGAGAAAAGTATAATGAAATACTATCCGAATTAGAAAAGGAAGAGTCCTATAGTTATGTAGTTATGAATGAATGGATGGGGATAAATAAAACTCCATATAGCATAAAGCCTGATATTTTGATACCAAGGGGAAGTGCATCTGAAGATTTTGAGGATATTATATGTTCTGTACCTAAGCTTTTGCGGGATATTGACACCAGTAGAAAAGAGGAGCTTGATGAGATCGCGGCAAAAGTTTTGGGTAGTGACAAGGAAAGACTTACCTGGGGTATTGATATGGACAACTCAATCGTATTTAGAAACCCCAGCAAAACATATAAAATCCATCAAGATGGGCTTTTGGAATACAAGTACTTGTCACAATATGACGGAGCTTATAAAGGCTCTGAAATAGAGGCTCTTGAGAGATCGGTTGAGTTTATTGCACAGATGTCAGATTTAGTCAAAGGAGCGGATATTTATCTTTCGGGAATTGACAGTACTAAATATGGGTATTATACTTTTACCTTTGATTATAAAGTTAGTCAAAGACCAATATCTTTTTTAGAGTATCCTGTAAATATTGGAGAAGAAGGCGTGGTAAATAACGCAATCACAATTAATGCTAACAAGAAGAAAGTATTAAGTTGTTATTGGGTATTAAAAGAATTCTCTGTAGGAAACAGCAACTTAAAAATAAGAACTTATCCATTTAATCTGCTGGACGATATCTTTACAAAATATAGCCATCTGAATTTTTATAATTTTTCTGTAAAGGATGTAATTATATCCTATGAAGCAAAGCATAGTGAAAATGAAGAAAACTTAAAACCCATTTGGTTGATAGAAACCATTGATGGAAGGAAATTTACAGTTGAAATGGAAGAAAGAAAAGGGGAGTAGTTATGGATTGGGCAAAGGCAAAAAATATACTTATTTTTATATTTGTTTTATTGAACCTTTTTCTTGCCACTACTCTAGTTGTTTTTTTAAATTCTGATAGTGTATCTAAAGAAGCTATTAAAAATACGTATAAGGTACTTGAAAATCGGGGAATTGTTGTAAGTTGTGATATTCCGTTGTATAATAAGGATATGGGAACATTAATTAGTTCGAATACTATTTTAAATAAGGATTTAATAATAAAGGGTTTTTTCGGCGATGTAAAGTATATTGAAGAAACCTTTAATGAAAATATAAATGCTGTTTGTGGAAATAAAAAATTGGTAATTGAAAAAGTAAATACATTTATTTATAATAACGATGACCCTCAAGAAGAAGTATATTTAGATGACTCAAAGCAGGTTAAAAATTATCTTGTGAATTTGTTTAAAGAGATTAACCTGCCTTTTAATAGGTTCTATTTTGATAGAGAAGAAGACATTGAAGATGGTCAAAAAAAATATACTTTCCGGCAAAAAAGAGACGGGTTTTGGTTATATAGCAACTATGTGGAGGTTGTTGTATCAAAAAGTGGAATTACGTATTTGAAGTATAATAATAGAGGTGCTGAGGAAATTACGGAAGGTCAAAACATAATGCCAGCATATCAAATACTTATAAAGAATCTGACAGATGATAAAGGTACAGTTGTCAATAAAATAGACTTAGGTTTTGGTAAACAATTTGTGGGGGAAGACACAAAAGTACTTGATGACATTCCTGTATGGAGAATAGTTGCTAAAAAATCAGGAAAAATTGTGGAGAGATATTTTAAAGTATATAATGGTGAGGAAGTAAAATTGAATTATGAATAGAATGTACATGATGTTTTGAAGTAGAAAGTTTAGGGTGATTCCAAAAAAATAACTTTGCAATTGCGGTTTCAAAAAATCTAGATTTACATTTTTTTCTTTGCAAAATAATGTTCCTCTGTTTGGAAGCTATTAGCTTCCGTGAAGGGCTTTATGACATAAACACTGTATAGGTTATTTTTTGAAACCGCCTAGTGTCAAAAGAAAATGAGTGGGGGCGTTGTATTTGGAGAAGTTTATTATTCGAGGCGGTAGGCCGCTTAAAGGTGAAATAAGTATAAGCGGTGCTAAGAATTCGGTAGTGGCTGTTATACCTGCTGCTTTGTTGATTGATGGATGTTGTAAAATAGAAAATATTCCTGAAATAGGTGACGTTAGGATTTTAATAGATATTTTAAAGGAATTAGGCTGTGAAGTTGAATATGATAATGAAGGAAGCATACGGATTAATTCCGAGTACGTGAGGTCTAATGCGGCTACATATGATATGGTAAAGAGTCTTAGGGCATCAAGTTATTTATTAGGTGCACTGCTTGGGAGATTTAAAAAAGCGGAGGTGGCTTTTCCTGGGGGATGTGATTTTGGATACAGACCTGTAGACCAGCATATAAAAGGTTTTGAAAAACTAGGTGCAAAAGTTGAAATAGATAGCGGTGTAATAAGGCTTGAGGCAAAGAGACTTGTGGGCAGCCAAATTTATTTGGATGTAGTTAGTGTTGGAGCTACTATTAATATAATGCTTGCAGCAGTTAAGGCAGAAGGTCTTACTGTAATTGAAAATGCGGCAAAAGAGCCGCATGTTGTTGATGTAGCTAACTTTCTTAATGCGATGGGAGCTAATGTAAAAGGTGCGGGAACAGATGTAATCAAGATTAAAGGCGTATCTAAACTTGCAGGAGGTGCTACCCATTGTGTAATTCCTGACCAGATAGAGGCGGGTACTTTTATGATTGTTGCAGCTGCTACAAAAGGTGACATTACTGTAAGAAATGTTATTCCCAAACATATGGAGTCACTTAGTGCTAAGCTTATTGAAATGGGTGCTGATGTTGAAGAGGATGGGGATTGGATTAGAGTTAGAGGACCTCAAGGTATATTGAAGGCCAACATAAAGACGCTTCCATATCCAGGATTTCCAACGGATTTACACCCTCAAGCCTCGGTAATGCTGTGTTTGGCAAATGGTACAAGTATAATTACTGAAGGAATCTGGGATTCTAGATTTCAGTATGTTGATGAACTCAAAAGAATGGGAGCGCAGGTAAAAGTAGAGAGTAGGATGGCTGTATTTGAGGGAATTCCAAAACTTTCAGGTGCTCCAGTAAAAGCCACTGATTTGAGGGCCGGAGCGGCATTAGTTATTGCTGGGCTGGTTGCAGAAGGTGAAACTGAAGTATATAATATAAACTACATAGATAGAGGGTATGAATTAATAGAAGAGAAGCTTAGAAATCTCGGGGCTGATATTGTAAGAGTTGAAGACTAATGTATGAGGGAGTTCAAAAAATTTAAACCAAGTTTTTGAATCTCCACATAAGGTGATTGCAAAAGAATAACTGGTCAACTACGGTTTTAAAAAATCTAGAGTGATGGGATTTGTATTACAGTTACAACGCCCTTTATGGAAGCTTTTAAGCTTCCAGGCATAGGAACATTGTTTGGCTATGCAAAAAATGGCAATCAAGTTTTTTGAAACTCCAGTTGCAAAGGTTTTATTTGACCTTACCTTATTTTTTCAAACCGCCTAATCATTTGTTTTCTGATTTTGCCTAAAGAAGAGATTTTCTATTTTCAAATTGTGATAAGATCATTTTAGTTGATTTTTTGATATCCCTTACTAAAGACAAATTAAACAGGAGATAAACCGATGATGAAATTTTGTAGTTTATATAGTGGAAGCAGTGGCAATTGCTTATTTTTATCTGATGGCAAGACAAAGTTGTTAATTGATTCTGGTATGAGCGGTAAGAGGATAATAGAAGCGCTTGTTGCGATAGGAGAAAATCCTTCGGAGCTAAGCGCTGTTTTAGTTTCCCATGAACATAGTGACCATATAAGAGGAGCTGGGATAATATCTAGAAAATTTGACATACCGATTTATGCCAACGAGAACACATGGAAAGCAATGGAACAGGCGCTTGGTCCTGTAAATATAAAAAATAAATTATACTTTGATAACTTTAAAGATTTTGAGATAGGAAATATATTTGTTAAGGCTTTTCCTATTCCTCATGATGCTGTTGATCCGGTGGGATTTAATTTCTTTTTGGATAATAAGAAAATTACAACTGCAACGGATATAGGGCACATGACAAATAAACTATTAAAATATTTAATGGGCAGTGATCTTTTACTTCTTGAATCTAATCACGATATTGAAATGCTTAAAGTAGGTTCATATCCTTGGCCGCTAAAAAAGAGAATCTTAGGCGAAAGAGGGCATTTATCAAATGAGATGGCAGGAAAGATAGTGGCTTATTTAGCTAAGAACGGTACTAAAAAATTTTTGTTGGGTCACTTGAGCAGGGAAAACAATTTTCCTGAGCTTGCATACCAGACGGTTTGTAATGTACTTAACGAAAATAATATTTGTGCAGGCAAGGATGTTTTATTGGAAGTGGCTTTACGTGATCGTGTTGGAGCGGTAGTGGAAGTTTAGGAGGATATAATGAAGCTGACTATAGTTGCAGTGGGGAAGCTTAAGGAAAAATATTTAAAGGATGGTATAAGTGAATACAGTAAGCGCCTTTCAAGATTTTGTGAACTTCAAATTGTAGAGGTTAACGATGAACAGGCACCGGAGAACTTAAGTAAATCTCAGGAAATGCAGGTGAAAAGAAAAGAAGCGGAACGGATTATAAAGAAAGTTAAGGAAGGATCTGTGCTGATAGTTTTAGATTTGAAAGGAAAGAAGCTCAGTTCAGAAGGTTTTGCAGATAAGTTTAATTCTTTTTTTATTTCGGGCAGATCACATATTACGTTTGTAATTGGAGGTTCATTAGGATTAGATGAGGAACTTGTGCAAAAAGCTGATTTTAGTCTGTGTTTATCTGATATGACTTTCCCTCATCAATTGACAAGACTAATTTTGTTAGAACAGGTTTTTAGAGCATTTAAAATATTAAATAATGAGACATATCATAAGTAGCAATATAAAGTATTGCCACCTGTAAAATAGTTCAAAAAGCCTATAATGGATGCTTTTAAGCTTACAAATATGGTAGCATTATCTTACTGTCCAAAAGACGTAAACCGATTTTTATAAAACCGCAATTCAGAGTTCTTTGAAATCACATAAGTAAAAAAATGATTGCAATAATCATTGCTGTTAATGTTTTAGAAAATCAAAATAAAATATTTAGTAATTATTACTTAACCCATTTCTTGGTAGATTATCTTTCGACAAAGATTGGAGGCAAAAGTATTTTTTTCGAAAGAGAGTTTGAGTTATCTAATTTATCTAATAGGCTTTTAACTGCCCTTTTCCCCATTGCTTCTTTTGAAACTGCTTAATACTTTAAATTTTGAAGATAAACAAAAAATTATGATGAATATTACAGAATATTGAATGAAAGAAAGCAAGAAATATTTTGCCTCATAGGTATTATTGTGGCATAATATTAGTATGTGTATGCTAATTTTTCGATTTAGTCGATTAAGAAGAAACTTTGCAATTGGAGTTTCAAAAAGCGATATTAACATTTTTTGTACAGAAAAATAATGTACCTATGCGTGTAAGCTTAAAAGCTTGCATAATGGGTTTTGTAGCTGAAATACTAGATATATGTTTTTTGAAACTTTAAATATATTTTAAATTTCAATTAGGGGGTGGAAACATTTTTGTGCCCATTTAAAGTGGCGTAAATTACGTTTTTATTATAAGCGTATTTAAGCTATTTATGGTGTTTTTCGAATAATAGTGAGAACACTATTTAAAAGACACCTATGTAAGATAATTATATTTAGGAGGTAAGTTAATGAAAAAATTGGTGGTTGCTCTTTTAATGATGACATTAGTATTTAGTGGTTGTGGAGGAGATACTCAAAATGATAACAATAATGGTAATAATGTGATAAAACGAACATCAACACCGAAGCCAGATCCATTGACAATTGATGAGACAAAGCTAAGTAATGACTATATTATTGAGGAAGTAACTGAAGATAATACAAAAGAAGGTTTTGAGTCAGTTCTTAAATATCCAAAGGTTTCAAAAATGGCTGATTCAGATCTTGAGGCAAGAATAAACAAAACAATTACTAAAAGAATTGAAGAATATAAAGAAATTGCAGGGCTTATGGGAGGAGCGTTAGATGAAGATTCAGAAGGTGTAAATCAAGTATTAAATGTATCATATGAAGTTGCTTTTAGATCAGAATATACATTTAGTATTAAGCTTATTTTAGAGAACTATATTGTGGAGCTTGAAGAGCCTGATGAGATTATTGAATCATACAATTTTGATTTAAGAAACGGAATGCAGTATGAATTGGAAGACATGATTAGTGATATGAGCAAGCTTGATTCACTACTTGTAAAAGAGGTTCAAGAATCAGGAGTAAGCCTATTAAAAGAGATAGAATCAGTGGAAGATGTAGGTGGATTTTTTATAAGGGAATCAGGATTGGTTTTATATGTCCAAACTCTTCAATATACAACACCAGATATTGGTCCATTGGAGTTTGAGGTGTCTTATGACGATATAAAAGATATAGTAAAGGATTCAAAGGTTTGGGGAAAATAAGTGGAGATAAATTAAAGGCAAGATCTCAAGGGTCTTGCCTTTAATTTTGTCTATTTAGTAATGGTGAAAATAACCTAAAATTAATAAGCTAAAATACATTGACAAGATGAGGTATCTGTTGTACAATGTTAGGGCGGTTTTAAATTAATAGTTAGATATGGAGAGATGGCTGAGCTGGTTTAAGGCGCACGACTGGAAATCGTGTGTGCGTGAAAGCGTACCGAGGGTTCGAATCCCTCTCTCTCCGCCAAAATAAAGGCTTTTACGATTTGGAAGTAAAAGTCTTTTGTTATGTTTAAGTTCAATTTGCAAACATTTTGCAAACACTCGAAATTTTTAATCATTTTCTTTATCAAAATTAAAAATAGCATTATCAATTTTATTTGCTGCTTCCACCTGCATTTCTTTTAGAACGTGAGAATATAAATCTAAAGTTATATTTATCTTTGAATGTCCCAATCTTTCAGAGGCAACTTTTGGAGAAATATTGTGTTTTAACATTAATGTTGCATTTGAATGGCGCAAATCATGAAATCTAATATGGGTTAAATTATGCTTTTTTAGAGTCCTTGCAAATGTATGGCTAAATGAGGCTGGATTAATTGGCGAACCATCGCTTAAACATGTTACAAGGTCATAATCTTTATAAGCACTACCTAGTAGTTTTCGATATCTATACTGCTTATTTTTATGTTTTTCTAACTCAAAGATAATTGAATCTGATATAACAATAGTTCTTTCGCTAGTTTTTGTTTTTGCCTCATGAAAGATTGGAGTACCTATTGATGGAAGAAGTGACCGAATAACACTTATAGTTTTATTTTCAAAGTCAATATCTTTCCATTGTAAGCCTAAAGCTTCACCACGCCTGAGTCCTAAGCATGAGGCAAGTAGAACTGGAATGTAAATATCAGTGTTTTTTAATGTATTCAAGAGTTTTTTTAACTCTTTTTCATTTAAAAATTTGGCGTAATATGTTTTTGCTTTTGGAAGTTCTACTGCATCTGCAACATTTCTAGGTATAAGTTGCATTTTTAAAGCATTTGACAAGGCTTTTCTCAAAACTCTATGGATATATAAAACTGATTTAGCAGAAAGGCCGCCTTTGTCGTCTAACCTTCCGTTTTCAAGTTTAGACCTATAAAATTGCTGTATATGTATTGGCTGCAATTTTTGAAGAGGTATATTTCCAATTGAGGGAATTATATGTCCTTCTATATTAACTTTATAACCGTCAATAGTTTTGGGCGCTAAATTAGGTTCGACATAATCATGCATCCATTGCCTTAAATATTCAGCTAAAGTTATTTTTTCAGGATTTATGAATGTATTTGTTTCAATTTGGTGCAGTATTGTAACTAAGGCTTTTTCTGCCTCTTTCTTTGTCTTGTATCCTGAAAACCATTTTTGAATTCTTTTACCATTATTATCTCTTCCAAGCTCTATAACAACAGAATATTTTTTGCCTCTTTTAAATATGCAACCTTTCATGAGTTATCACCTGCAGATGCTAGCCATTTTTCCAGTGGTTGTTTAGGAATTAAGATTTTTCTTCCGACCCTTACATGTGGTATTTGTTTTTGTTGAATTAGTTCATATGCTTTGTTCATTCCAATATTTAAAATTTGAGCTGTTTCATTAACTGTGTAAACTAGTTTTTCCATAATCTTACCTCACTTTCGATACTATTTTATATAGAAACTGTACACCCAGTCCCCAACTGGGTATACAGTAAATTTTCAGATTTAAGATTAGTCCTGCGTTCATTTGGCCGCCGCGTCAGATGTGCTCTTTTCACGTCCCACACCCAGGAATGCTTTGGACAGTAATATATACTCATAAGGATTATCCTTCCGGTTTCTCATGCCGGCTCATAGAAATCTGGATCAGCTCCGCAACTAGTGACATGCTAAACCCAGCGAGAAGTATCTTATCCAATCTTGAGGTGACTTTACATTTTATTATAGTACCGCTCGCTCATATGAGGTCATGGCGTGTTCCCTTTTGTTTGAATCAACGTTATCCAAAGCATTTAGCTATTTAATTTTTGAAGAACAAGTAATACAAATAAATTTTATTTAATGTTTTATAACATTTGCTTATATAATAAGTCATTTAAAATGACTTGTCAACAGTAAAATTATTTTTTGCACATAAGCAAATATTAATATGAAGCGTTTAAAGTGTGTGGGTGTTATACGCGTGTCAATTATAATGTGTTCATTATTAATGACTTTATGAATTGTAATTTGATTTTTGCCCAATAAAAATGACTATAATTTAAATTGGATAGTTTAGAGGAACTACCTGTTTTTTAGTAAGATGTGATATACTTAAAATGCAAATGATACTATACAAGGAAGGATAATCTTGAATAAAATTTTAGCTGAGATAATAGATAAACTTGTACTAAAAGATTTTCATAGAAAAAAGAGTGCGAGGTCTTACTTTAATACTGTTGATAAATATGTAGGGGAGGATTTGAGTAGTTTTTATCCTATTCCTACTATACCAAATATGAAATTTGAACAGCAGATAGAGGAGAATAATTATAGTATAGGCAAGTTTTTATTCCAAAGTGAGATTGATAACGGATTTAGTAATAAATATGCTACAGGTTCATTCTATGAGAATAAGAAGCAGAGTCAACCTGCTAATGTTATTATTGTTCATGGTTGGAGAATGGATGAGCTAAGTAGATTAAATAATATTTATCTTAAACCATTTTCTAATCTTGGAATGAACATGTATTATTTTACTTTACCATATCATCTAGAAAGGGAGCCAGAAGAATCGTTATATAGTGGAGAGTTAATGATTACGGCAGATGTAAATAAATCTTTACTATCAATAAAGCAAGCAATAACAGATATAAGAGCTTTAATAAAATGGATAAAGAACAATAGAATAGGTAAAGTGATATTAATTGGAGTAAGTCTTGGTGGATTTGTAACAAATATGACTGCTGTTGTTGAAAATGAGATTGATGCTTTGATATCGACTTTTTATGCAAATAACATTGCTTATTCAATTTGGAATACAATACCGGGTAAATATATAAAAAAAGATTTTGAGCAGGGTGGATATACTTATGAGCAGCTTGAAAGAGCTTGGGCGATAGTAAATCCAAGTAAATACAAACCGTTAGTTAAAAAGGAAAACATTCTTTTGTTATCTGGTATACATGACCATTTTGTTGTTACAAAAGATACAGATTATTTGTGGGAATCTTGGGATAGACCCAAAAGAATACTATATCCTTGTGGGCATGCCGGAATTGTTTTGTGTAAAAGAAAGGTCGCAAAAGACACTATGAATTTTGTCAAAAATATACTATAGGTGAATTTATGCTAATTCTTTTTATGTTGTTGTGGATGATAGCTGCGATATTAATACTAACAGATATTAAAAATGAATCTACAAGGTGGGGAGGACTATTAGCATTCTTTGCAGGCTGTGGAGGTTTAGGAGTTGTTTGGCGAGAAAGCGTAGTGCCATCGCTAGCACCTTATATAACTAATTCTACAGTCAGTTATTTTGTTGCTTTGATAGGTGGTGTATTTGCTTCTTTTGCATACTATTTTGGACCGTATTCTCTTCTAATGTTTGCTATTGTAACTGCGGATTGGCTTAAAGAGAAAATAGTAAATAAAAAAAGAGTAGTTTCTGTTGTTTTATTGATCCCTATTGCTATTATGTATATTTTGTTTCCTGTAGAGCCGTTTTACCAGATTTCATTTTATTTATTAGTGGTGTGCATAGCTCCATATATTTTAGTAGCAAATATTATACTAATATGCTCATATTTCATGGAAAAGGATTTGAGATTAAAGCGGCAGAAATTTTTAAATTGCATAATAGTAGTTATACCAACATTTATATCGCTATTTATGAATTTTATACTGCCCGCTTTAGGTTTTAAAAGTACTTATAGCCCATTTGTAATTGCAGTTGTTTTTGTAATTTTTATTATTGCATCAGTAAGATATGGGATAATGGGTGTAAAACTAAAACTAGATAAATATCGAAATGTTATACTAGAAAATGTAATGGAACACATTACAGACAGCTTTATTGTAGTAGATGAAAAAAATAGAGTCACTAGATTTAATCAAACATATGTGGAATACTTTGGTGAAATTAAAATAGAGCAGGACTTTATAAGTATATTGGAATGTAATCCTTTATTTATAAAAATTAAAAAAAATTTTATGGATAATATAAAAAAGGCAAAACAAATGGATAAGGTTGTAAGATTTGAAAGTCATATATTTTATGAAAGCAATTATGATAGATATTTTACAATTGAAGTCAATCCAATAAATATTACCGATAAGTATTTAGGATCTATTATTTTGTTTAAGGATATTACAGAACATAAAAGAATGATATACCTCATAGAGCAAAATCAGAACCAACTTATTGAAAATGAAAGGTTAGTTACATTAAATCAACTTGTAGGAGGAATTGCACATAATTTAAAAACTCCTTTAATGGCGTCTTCAGGAGGCATTGAAATTCTTTCAAACAACATAGAAAAAATCAAAAGAACTATTATGGAAAGTGGTGGTGATGATAATCAATTTAATAAAGATATTTTTGAAGAAATGGAATTGTGGGAGAACAGGTTAAGAGAATATATTTCATATATGAATGAGGTTGTAACTACAGTGAAAGGTCAAGCTGTACCCGTTTCAGTTGACAATGAGATATATTTTGAAGTGAAAAAAATAATTGACAGGGTGAATATTCTGATGAAACATGAATTAAATAGGGCATCCTGCAAAATAAATTATTACTTAAGTGTTGATGAGAATTTGAAGCTAAAGGGTAATATAAATTATATTATTCAGGTAATTAATAATCTTATTTCAAATGCAATAGATTCATATGAGAATGAAAAAAATGGAGTTATAGAAATAAAGATTGAGAAGAAATTAACTGATAAAATTGATATAATAGTTAAGGACTATGGTAAAGGGATCAGAGAAGATATTAAAAATAAATTATTTAAGCAGATGATTACGACTAAGGGAAAAGGTGGTACGGGTTTGGGGCTTTATATATCAAAATCTATTATAACAAGCAAATTTAATGGAGAGATCAGAGTTGAGTCTGTTGAAGGAGAAGGTAGTTCATTTATTATAACAATTCCGATTGGAGGAGATGGCAGTGAGTACCACGCTAAATATAGCAATAGTTGATGATGATATGGGTATTATTGATGTTTTAACATCAAGTTTAAAAGAACATAATGTTTCAGGTTATACATCTTCTAAGGAAGCAATAAGTGCTTTAAAGGAAAAGAAGTTTGATTTGCTGATTTTGGATTATTTTGTTGATGAATTAAATGCCGATGCAATAGTAAAACAAATTAGAGAGTTTGATAAGGGTGTGTACATTGTTCTTTTAACTGGATATGCAGAAAGTGTACCAGGACTTAAATCATTAGATGAAATGGACATTCAAAGTTATATTGAAAAGACTGGAATAAATGATGTTGTAGTACATATTAAATCGGCAATAAAGTCAGTAGATTTTATGAAGGTAAATTCAAACAAGTTGAATGTTAGTTTCAGTAATAGATTAAAAGAATTGAGAAAGAAATTTGGTGTATCTCAGGATGATGTTGCTAAATATTTGGAAGTGGGGCGAACTACAATAGCGAATTATGAAAGTGGTTTCACTATGCCTTCTGTGGAAGCTCTTAATAGACTTGCCTCATATTTTGGTGTGAGTATAGATTATCTGTTGTGTAGAGAGATTGGGTTCCCTGAGTTGTTTAAGAAATAATTTTTTGGGCGCATGATATGGGTTTGTAAAGTATTACAGATACGAAGAGTATTTCAGTTGTGACTATTGTCATTAGCATCTGGGGGTGCTCTTTTTGGTAGTGTTCCTTATTTAATGCGTATTCCGGTTTATCTGGTGCCGAAATATGCATTTAAACCTTCCAAAAAGATTTTCCAGAAGTGGTAGTTGGTTTACTCTTAATATTATCTTACTTTGTAGATTTCATATAGGGTTATATTAAGATTATATCTGTTGATTATGAGCTGAATGAGGCGTTGCGTATATTTCTAATAGAGAAATAAGTTGAGTTAAGTCGGAGTAACATTTGTTGAATAAAATTGCATTTAGTAAAGGATTGTGATATGTGGATTTGATGGATAACTCTACAAGTGCTGTTGGATAAGCCATGGAAAACCTGCCGCTTTGCTTGAATTTGATGTAGACAGCAAAAACCACGCTGACCACATCAAATTCACAGGTTTACCACACCTTATCACACAGCACTTAAGCGTAGAGTTACCCACAAGCTCCACATATTCGGCTATTGTTGCTGATGTGCTTCGCATTAATTAAATTAAGTTAAATGAATTTAATAATTTAGCTTGCAATAGTTTTCTTATAATCTTATAGACTGGATAAAAGCTGTTTTCCTATACATTTTTAGTAAAGAGGCAATAAAGGCATGCTAAATTTTGGGGATATCACAACAGAGAAATGTTATCAATAGCAAGATAGAAGAAAATTAAATCCCCATATGTGCATCTAGTTCCAGCGGTTCCGTTCATAATGTAATTCTGAAACATTTGGTTAAATTTACATAAATTATAGTTTTATCCATTTTAGTTATTTTCATGTTAAAAACTTCGGGATGTTGGCTAAGTATCAGTCGATAGTATCACTGGAAACAGCTAAATCAATTCCCAAAATCATAGAAACCAATATTCCAAATTTTCCTCTTTGGTTTTCTGGTATAATATCCATAAGATTCTCAAAGTTTTTTTTACTCATTTCTAAATTTTTCGCTATAGAAAAATTATGGGAATTTGATTTTAGTAATCTCATCTTTTCAATTAACTCTGAATATTCATACCCACTAATCAATTCATCTTTATAACAATTCATTATGAACTTAATACATTGTTCTATCATATCATTTTTTAAGTATGCCATTGCTAACTTATCAATGACCAAAACTGAATTATCGAAATAGAAATACTTTTCGAGTATTAGAATCCTATAATTGGGCGGTAATGTACTAAGAATCGTAGGTACCCAAGTACTATCTCCTTTATTATGGAACCCATATTTTTTAAAGTAAGCAATAAATATTTCAATGGAGAAATTAGATACTGCTAATAGAGATAATTCAATTTCAGTATCAGATACTTCTGTTTCTTCTCCTTTATGAATTCCACTATTCCCAACTCGTTTTGCGAATATCAAATCATCAACAATTTTAGTATCTAGAAATTCTTTTGATGATGATAGTTTTTGATGCAACGAATAATTATGCCACTCTTCCTGAGTTTTATCTGTTACAAACTCAAAAATCATTGAATCAGCTATTTTCTCTAAACATAATCGGACATCCAGCACTCTATAATACAAGTCGTTATTATCGTTTGCTTTGTCAAAATACTTTTTAGCCATAGGTACTATTAATGGTATTTCAAGCTCCATGTTTTACCTCCTAATAAGGTTATCCTTAAATAAACCGTAGTTTCACCAATAACTAATTGATACTGTCGCCTAATGTCTATGTTTTGTTACGCCTGCGCTGATACATATTGTTATATGATGTTGCGTGAGGAAGTTAGATAACGAAATAGACTATTCTATGTATTTCTTAAGAATAGCGTATTCATGCTTATCTAAAATATCTAACTCATTTTTAGTTGCTGCAAGGATTCTTTTCCTTGCTTTTGATAATCTTGACAACATAGGCTGAATCATAGAGTTTGTCTGATTGACAAAACTATAAATATCATTTTCACTTTCAGGAATTTTATATCCTTTGTTTGAACTTGAAATTAAAATCCCTTTATCTCTAAGTTTTGCTATTACCCTTGTCTTAAAGTAATGCCTTGTATAATCTTTATGTAATAAAATTTTAAGGTTATCAATTAATTCCCTCGAACTAATGTATCTGCTATTGTTTTTCATCAGTAACATTGTCAATAAATATTTTAATACATATACTTGTTCCCTAACTTCAATAACTTCTGAGCCTTCATTTTCTTTAATAAAGTCAATAACAAGTCTTATACTATTAGAATAAATAATATCATCATGAATTCCCTTATTATGTTTTTCATATTCATGTATATATTGTTCAAATCGGATGGGCCATTTTACTAAACCAATCATCTTGTAAACAATGTGGGGTTTAAAATTTTCGTATACTGAATTATCTTTTGACTTTTCATAATTAAATGCTATAGTACCTGAAATCAAATCTGCTAACTGTACTAAAACACTTGATTTACTATTACAAAAGCCAAATTCGTATTCTTCAAAAAGATTAGGCTGGTTTCTTTCATTAACATACTTAACAAAGCCATCCATAAACTCCTTTTTTCCGTGATTATCAGATATTAATTGAAGTTTGGGAAAAGTATGTTTAAGTTCTTTATGTAACATGCTATTAAGGTATTTTATGAATGATCCTTTATACATTAATCCAGAATCAGTAAATATTCGTTTCTTATCAATAACAACTGAGTAATAATGAAAATCTAAAAGTGATATTTCAGAAAGTATCTTTTCTCTTCTTTTGTGATTGTTTCCTATCTTACTTGATTTGATTTCTCCTGTTTGAAAGTGTTTTTTTCTAATATATTCAACCGCTAACTCCATTGTTTCAAGTTTTGATTCAGGTACAATTATGGAAGTTATGATGAAGTGAGAAGAAACATCTTTTTTCTCAAAATTGAAACCATAGTTACCATATTCATCTATAAATGCATATTGCTTTTCAGATTTGTCCATTGTATTTTTATACTTTTCCAAAATACCACCTCAATTCAATTATAAAAAATAGTTAAGCTTCTATCATAGTACGCAATATAATATAGCGTTCTGTATTTTCTGTTTTCAAATTCTTACTTAATAATTTTATCATACTTTTTTACGGTTTTTCTAATTGTTTTGTAATTTAGTATTTTTATCTAATTAATTTGAATTTTACCGCTTAATTTTGTTTAAAGAACTCATAAAAATTACAGGGCATTTTAAAATTATATTCATTATATATTAGATTTTTACATTCTTAAGTAGTATAATAATAGAAAGATTTAAGATTAGCAAGCAATGGAAGTGTTCCCACACTTCCCACAAAAATAACAAAACAGCTGTGGTCGTTTTTTATTATTTTAACTTTTGGGGTAGCCCCCAATCCCCTGAAAATCCATAAAAAAATATTGGAGTTGATCATTATGGCTAACAGATCAAGGGATGTTGAACTTAAAGTTTTTTTGTCTGAAGAGGAAAATATACTTCTATTAAAGAAAATTGAGAGGGCTGGTACAAACAACAAAAGTGCATATGTACGGAAAATGATTCTTGACGGAATGATTATAAAAACAGATTTCAGAATATTAAAAGATCTGTCTAATCAAATAAATAAAATTGGTGTAAACATCAATCAAATTGCCAGACAATTAAATGAAATGCAAAATATAAATATTGAAGATATTGAAAATATAAAAAGCATGTTGAAGTCAATTAATCAAAAGCAGAAAGAAACGTTATCGTTTTTTATTGGTGAGTTGAATTAAAGGGGTTGAACATCATGGCAACAACAACACTTTTAAGAATAAAGTCGGCAAGTACCAAATCTATCAGTAATATTTTGAAGGATCGTACAGAATATATAGAGAATGATAACAAGACTAATAATAAAGAGTTGGTGTCATCTTTTAATTGTACTCCTGAATCAGCTTATTTGGATTTTACAGCATCAAAAATTTTGTATAATGAATTTAAAGGAACCGAGACAAAAAGGAAAGATGATGTTTTAGCTTATCATTTAAGACAGGCTTTTAGTCCGGAGGATAATATAACACCAGAGCAAGCACATGAGATTGGTAAGAAACTTGTAGAACAATTTACTAAAGGTAAGCATGAGTATGTAATTGCAACACATGTTGATAAGAAACATATTCACAATCATATTATTTTTAATTCTACAACAATTGATTGTACTCGAAAGTTTAATAATTATTATAACTCTACTGCGACTATTAGGAAGATTAGTGATAAACTATGTAGAGAGAATAATCTTTCTGTGGTTGAACCAAAAGCTCAAAAGGGTCAGCATTATAAAGAATGGCAGGAGGATAAAAAGGGTGAAAGTTGGAAATCAAAACTTAAAAGAAATATTGACAAATGTATAGAGTTCTCTGTTGGTTTTGACGAGTTTAAGAAGGCTATGCAGGATTTTGGTTATGAGATTAGGGAAGGTAAGCATATTGCATTTAGGGCAAAAGGTCAGGAAAGGTTTACTAGAGCAAAAACTTTAGGTGAGGATTATACTCAGGAAAATATAACAGCAAGGATAGAAAAAAAATCTGTTAATAGAAGTAAACGTGTTGATCTCAGATCAGTTAAGAGATTTCCTTTTACTATCGAAAAACAGCTTTTTTATGCTAAAAGGAAAAAGAGGATTTCTGATGTTAAATTATTGGCAAATACTTTAATGATGGTCAGAAATGAAAATATAAACAGTTGGAAGGATTTTGTTATAAGAATTGATGATTTGAAGGTTCAATCGGTAGCTGCTAAAGAAGACATAAAAAAACTCAATAATAAAATTGAGAAATGTAGAGAGATTGCAAAATATCTTGCTACAATTAATAAGAATAAAGAAATATATTATAAATATAATAAGTGCAATGCCTTTAATAAAAAACAATTCTATAACAAGTTTGAAGGTGATATTTTGTCATATGAACATGCTTTAGAGAGACTGAAACAGTTGAATGTTAAAACTGATATTCCTTTAGATAAGATAGTTTCATTAGTTGATGAATATAAGCTTCAAATGAATGATTTATCAGTCACTGTTAATGATATAGAAAAGCGAATTAAAATGGTTAGAAGTGCAAAAGAAGTTGTTAATAAAATTAGACATAAGGATTTGAATATTAAGGTTGAGCAGAAATCACTATAAGAAAATTTGTAAAAGATATTCCATAAACAGAACATGTTGAGACTGTAGTGATAACAAGAGCAAAAGAGTGAGGTTGTAGAAAGCCCTGTACATAAGCCGTTTGTAGCATTTTTATATTGGAAGTAGAAACTTGAAAATCGTGGTTTTACCGCTCTTTTATTTTGAGTATAAAAGAGCAGATTAGATGTGATAGTCTAGTGACAGAGAAGGTCAAATATTAGGCTCTTGCAACAGGACGGGTTGGACGTTTTTTGTTAAGTGAGAAGGTGAATATAGGGGAACGATTGAACTTAAAAAAGGATATTTCGATGAGGGAAAGAATGAAACTATACATACATTTATAGCATTTGAGGGTTTTCAGTATTTAGATTATTTTTAACTGAAAAATGGAGCGATTTGGAATAATCATTAGAGATTAATTATATGGGGCTTTGGATTTTTTGTTAAGGCGGATATTTTTACGCAATTGGTGGAAGATACTTATGCCTTAGTATATAATTGTATAACATGAATCAAATAGAAAATAAGGGGGATTATATGTCTAATAATTCAAAGTTTTTAGTTCTAAATAGCCGAGAGTATCGCAGCATGGCAAATAAGGTTGCTAAAAAGGTATTGAGTCTTTCATATATTTAAGATGTAGTGCAAAAGTTAAGTCAAATATTACATATGGTAAAAATACAAAAGGAGTAAATGTAAAAATGGAAGTAAATGCATATAAACTTAATGAAATACTAAAAAATACAAACTATGATGATACTTTATTTACAGAAGAAGAAAAAGAGCGTTTAGAGAAAAAAATTTTTATAAAGAGTATCAAAAATAACAAAGTTCCACATGTTGAATGCATAATAAGGCGAAAGAGTATTAAAGTGACTCCAGAGGAAGTTATCAGACAACTATATATATACAGATTGTTAAATCAATATAATTATAGTGTAGATAACATTCAAATTGAAAGTCCTATTCATTTTGGCAAGGAAGTAAAAAGAGCTGATATTATAATTTTTGCAAAAGATAGGCCAACTGATCCATACATAATTGTTGAGCTTAAAAAGCCTAAACTGATAGAAGGAAAGGAACAACTAAAGTCATATTGTAATGCAACTGGTGCACCTATTGGGGTGTGGACCAATGGAGAACAGATATCGTTTTATAATAGAAAAGATCCAAATTATTTTGAGGCTATAACAGATATTCCTAAAGAAAATCAAAAGTTATCAGATATTATAAATCAAAAGTTTACATATGAAGAGTTGAAAAAAATAGATAAGATTCAAAATGAGAAAAGATCATTAAGAGGTCTGATCAAAGAAATGGAAGATGAGGTATTAGCTAGTGCAGGGGTAGATTCATTTGAAGAAGTATTCAAATTGATTTTTACGAAACTTTATGATGAATTATCATGTGCTAGAGATAAGACAGCTTTTTTAAAATTTAGAAATGATGGTGGTATGGACTATGAGTTGAAATATAAAATTCAAGATTTATTTGATGAGGCTAAAAAGAAATGGGATGGAGTTTTTACTGAAGACAGCAAAATCCTACTTTCTCCATCACATTTATCAATTTGTATTTCATCTTTACAAGATATAAAATTATTTAACAATAATTTAGATGTAATCGATGATGCATTTGAATATTTAATGAGTAAGTCTCAAAAGGGAGAGAAAGGACAATATTTTACCCCGAGGTATGTGATTGACATGTGTGTTAGGATGTTGAATCCATCAGTTGATGATTATATAATTGATACTGCCGCTGGAAGTGCAGGCTTTACGGTACATAGTATTTTTTATGTATGGAAAAAAATTCGTAAGGCAAAAGGATTACCGATAGATGATGGATTCACAACAGAAGAGAGAACTACTGAAGAAAAGAATTTCGTTAGGGACAAAGTTTTTGCAATAGATTTTGATGAAAAAACAGTTAGAGTTGCAAGAACTTTAAATCTAATAGCCGGAGATGGACAAACTAATGTATTACATCTTAATACTTTGGATTACTCAAGATGGAATGAAATAGCAAAGCAAGAAGTGTGGAATGATACCTATAATCAAGGTTTTAGAAAATTAAAAGCTTTAAGACCAAAAGGTGAAAAAGGATATAAAGAATTTCAGTTTGATCTAATTATGGCTAATCCTCCTTTCGCAGGTGATATAAAAGATAATCAGATTATTTCCCGCTATGAGTTAGGAAAAAAATCTTCTGGAAAATGGCAAAAAAAAGTGAGCAGGGATATTTTGTTTATAGAACGTAATTTAGATTTTTTGAAGCCGGGTGGCAGAATGGCGATTGTTTTACCTCAGGGACGTTTTAATAACCAGTCAGACCAAGAAATTCGCAGTTTTATAATGGAGCATTGTCGTATTTTGGCGGTTGTAGGATTAACGCAGAACACGTTTAAACCACATACTCCAACAAAAACATCAGTTTTATTTGTTCAGAAATGGGATGATGAAAAGTGGTCCTAAAAAGGAAGATTATAATATATTTTTTGCTACAATGAGAGAATCAGGCAAAGATAATTCAGGCGAGAAAATATATGAAAAAGATGAAGAAGGCAATAATCTGTTAGATTCACACGGACATTTGATTGTGAAGCATGATCTATATAATCACGAAGGTATGACGAAAGATGGCATAGCAGAAGCGTTTGTTCAGTTTGCAATTAGAGAAGAACTAAGTTTTTTTTAGATAGCCCATTTGTTAACAGAGTTGATGATGAAGATTACTATAAAATAATAAATGGGCTAGAAGTGTCAATTGTAAAATTGTTAGATATTGATGGAGGTAAATCTAGGATTGATTCTGAATTTTATAAAAAGGTATATTTAATTCTTGAGAAGCAAATTGAAGCAATTGGTGGAGTGAAACTAAAGGATATTCAGGCAAACTTAGATTGTAGTGCTTTTTATCCTTCAGTTACAGGGTATTATAATTTTAAAAAAGTTGGAGTTCCATTCTTGAGGGTGAATGAAATTCAAAAGGGTTTAGTCAAAATTACTGACAGTACGGCTTTTCTCCCTCAGTTTGTACTCGATGAAAATCCCACTACTATAGCTATAGCTTTTCCAGGAGATATTATTGTAGCCAAAGGAGGAAATACACTTGCTAAAGTAGGTCTCATAACAGCGGAATATAATAAGTATGCTGTTTCAAGAGATGTTATAATAATTAGAACCAATAAATTGCAAGATTATAATAAATACCTACTATGGTCTTTTTATCACTCGACATATGGACAGCAATCTCTGTTGAGGAGTGCGAGCCAAACTGGTCAACCGCATCTTACATTAGATCCAATATATGATCTAGAGGTGCCTAACTATAATGATGAATTTGCAAAATTAATAGAAATGCTATACGTGGAGTCAGTTGATGTAAAAAAACAAGCTGATAGATTATATAAAATGGCAGAGAAGATAATCACAGATGAGTTGAAGATAACGAATGAATATTTGAGTGAGCCTAATTTTACTATAAAGAAAATTTCTGATACTTTCGCAATCACAGGAAGACTTGATTCTGAACATTATGAGACAAAATATGATGTGTTGGAAAAGGAATTAAAAAACCTGAAATATACATATATTAATCTGGAGTTTGATACATTTAAGAATTCATGTGGTAATTATGATGATAAGGGAACGGTGGGTGTAATAAAAACAAAGCAAATAACAAAGAGGTATATTTCACAATCTATCGAAAGCTTTTTAACTGAGTCAGTAGTAATTAAAAATAAACTCACTACACTTGAAGACGAGGATGTGATTTTTGCATCGATGGGTGTTGGATCATTGGGGAAAGTAAATGTATACTATTATGAAGGAAAGTATGTAACGGATTCAACACTAAGAATTTTTAGAAAGAAACCAAATGGGAGAATTCTTCCTGAATACCTTGCTATGTTTCTTCAAGCAACTACTGGACAAGAACTTATTTATAAATACATTGTTGGAAGCACAGGGATTATAAATATATATGATGAGGATATATATAAGATTCCAGTACCTATATTGAGGAAGAAGATTCAAAATGAAATAAGAGATTTGGTGAAAAAATCATATAATCTTGAGAAGTTATCAGCTGAGCTTCTAGAGATTTCAAAAAGATCAATTGAAATTGCTATTGAAAAGGATGAAAACACAGCAGAAGACTGGTTGAAGCAACAAGAGAAAAAAATAATTAGAGAGAAAAAATAATTAAAGAGGTAAAATTGAGCTAGATAACAAGGTTCAAAGTACTACCATAAAAAGGTTTTGCCTTCACATGTAAAATACTTATTGATTTATATATACACAAAATTATCATTTCGTATCTTAATCAACACATAAGGTATAAAAAAATCTTTAATTTTTATATATAAAGCTTGGAGGATTTTGCTGTTTTATGTAGAATACTACATTATGTAGAATGCTACATGAAGTATATTAAAAAAAAGCCAACAAAAGAAATGTATTTACAGGTATCCACTTTATGATGCTTCAATTAGTTGTATAAAAATGCTATATTTTATATGTTTATGGAAACTATTAGCTTTTTATAGGGTTTTGTTCAAGTTAAAGTTAATAATGATGTACACATTATTAATGTAACACCCAAAGATCGGAAATGCAAACAGTAAATGCTACCGATGACTTCTCATCGCTTATAGCAACAACCATTTCGGATAAATTATGTGCGTGATATATTATCAAGGTTCAAAAATTTTCGTAAGTAATGTTATGTTATTTACAATAAATGTTAAAAGTTAAATGGTTATATTAAATTAGTTATGTTATAATCTATACAATTACAATTTTCTTGGAAGGGGAAATTAGCTATGTATAATAAAATATATACAGAGAGATTTTCATCAAACGGAAAAATAATAAGAGATTCGATTCATGGTGATATTTTTGTTCCTGAAAGATATCTGAAGATTATTGATACTCCTGAATTTCAGCGACTAAGAAGAATTAAACAGTTATCTGTCGCGAATGAAGTTTTTCCTAGTGCTGATCATTCTCGTTTTTCTCATAGCTTAGGAACTTTTTATGTTATGAATTTAATGATCGATCACTTTGAAAAGGACTTTCAAAAAATTGGAATTGAAATACCTAAAAAAGATAAAGAAGTTGCATTATTAGCTGCGTTGCTTCATGATGTTGGTCATGGTCCATTTTCTCATGCGTTTGAAAATATTCATCCAGTGAAGGAAAAAAATATAAGTCATGAAGAATGGACAACAAGAATTATTAAAGATGAAAAAAGCTCGATAAATAAAGTTATTATTGAATATTTTGGAGATGATGTACCAGAAAACATTGCTGATTTGATTCGCAAACAACGTAATGTAAAGAAAGGTGAAACTTATAAATTGGAAAGTATCGATCTGTTTTCTGTTATATCTTCATTAATTAGTAGTCAATTGGACGCTGATCGTTTAGATTATTTGTTTCGGGATAGTTTTTATGCAGGTGTTACATTTGGTAGTATAGATATTTCACGTATAATATCTTCTCTCCAGATTACAGTTTATAATAATAGATATTATGTTTGTGTACCAGAAAAATTTTTGCAGGACATTGAAGCATATATTCTTGCAAGATACCAAATGCAAAAAGTAGTCTATTATCATGATTTTAAAATTCAAATGGAGCAACTCATAAAACGAATTTTTAATAAGGCATATGAATTGTTTCATAAAAATAGGTTGGAGTTTTGTCCTCATGCTATAAAGATGTTATTTAGAGAAAGTAGCCTAAGTGTCTCAGATTATGTGCGGCTTGATGATTCTACTTTTATATGTGCTTTTCAAGAATGGGCTTTGTCGGGTGACTCTATTTTATCAGAACTTTGTAATGTATTTTTAAATAGACAAAAGTCTGATAAAATTAATGCTTTAGACAATAGTGATCCAATTCTTATTAAGTTTAAGGGAGATATTTGTAAAATATTTGATAATTATAACTATCATATTGATAATTTAATTAACGAATATTTTTGGATAGAAAGTAAAACAGGATTTTCTGCATATAAGCTTAAGAAAGATAATATATGGATACTTAAAACTAATGGGCTTGTAGCAGATTTAGCTCAAACATCAAATATTATAAAAGTTTCACAAGATAAGGAAATCATTTGGGAAGATAATAGAAAAGTAATATATATAAATTATAATATATTAAGAAAAGCTCATATTAGTAATATTGAAAATCTAATCAAAGATTTAAAATATTTAGTTTTGAATTATGACATTCGTAAAACTATCGAAATAGAAAAAAAATATCATTTTAATGATAAATCAATTTTTAACAAAGTTGCGGATTATATAGAAAATCACATAAATTATCAGATTGTGTCAGAAATAGAAAAGGAACAAATTGACTTTTATTATGATACTCCTAATGGTGATCTTAAAAAGTGCAACTCAACACTTCGTATTCGTCAAAAAGGTAATAAATATGAATTGACAATAAAAAAACCTGTAATAGATTACACTGATAGTAATGATCAAAACCAACGCTTTGAATTTCAAAAGGAAATTAAAGAAAATAGTTTAAAGGACGAACAAGATTTTATCTTTGAGCATTTAGATTTTTTGATCAAAAGTACCTCGTTAGAACTAAATTTAATAATTCGAAATAAAAGAAAACCTTTTAAATTGAAAAATAATAGTATCGAATTTGAAATGGTATTTGATCAAGTAACATATGAAAATTCTAATGAAAAATGCGAAGATTTTCAAATAGAAGTTGAATTAAAATCGGACTACCAACATCGTGTTAACTTAAAGATGTTAACTGATGATATTGAAAAAAATGTATCGGGATTAATAAGTTGTAAAACATCAAAATATTTGAGAGGTTTAGAACTACTCAATAAAAATGTAAATTGATTATAATTAGGATTCGTAAATAGATTTATATATAACTTGGGAGTACATTTCTCTGATGGTCTAGAACTTTTAGATCAGGTAAAAATAAAAAAAATTGATTATACTGTACACCAGAATATGATAACTTTGTTACTTTCCGTTGTCATCGGTTGTAGGTATACATCAGATATTAATCAAAAACTTGTACCTGACACAGTTGCTGATAATCTACTTGATATGGACAGGTTTCTTGACCAATCGCAAGTAAATGAGTTAATCCGTAGAATTGATAACAAAGGCATAGAACAGTTAAAAAATGTTCACCACCAAATGTTTGTCAAGAATGCTCAGGTGCTTATCAACTACAGATACTGTAGTAGTTGATATTGACCAATCAGGTCTTATTGCCAATGGCAAAACTTATGAGATGGGTGCAAAAAGGCTACTTCTCAAAAAAGAAAAACCAAAAGGGCTATCAGTTATCTGCTGCATTTTGTGGAAATGAAAATAGTGAAACAATTTCTCTGTATCTTGACCCTTGGTAATACTCACTGCAGCACAAGGTTTGAAGACCTTGTAAAAGATACATTAGTGAAGCTTGCTGATGTTGCAAAGGATAAAAGACTTATACTGAGAATGGATAGTGGTTATGGCTCTGATGACAACATCCGTAAGATTCAAAATAAAGTTTTATTTATAGCGAAAGCAATCTCTACTGTGAGAGCAGCTAACATAGCCAAAAGTATTAAGAAAACAGGCTGGGAAGTGGTCGACGGCTGTGTTGATTTATATGAACTTCTGGATACTAATAGTTTAAGACATGTTATTATACGGACTCTTACACGTAAGGGAGACTTTGAGTTAAAATGATAAACCTGCAAAAGCACTACAAATCACTACAACTCCCACAATATTACATAAAATGAATTGTTACAATATAATCAAGATTATATTAATCCATAAAAACTGATTTGATTAGTGAATCTTCTTGAAATTTTTAATTACAAAAGAGATAATATATGTAAATGTAGTGTAGATTTTTAAATTTTTAATTAATTAAAGGAGAATATTGTACATGGTTGTTGATAGAGCAACAAATATAGCTGATAATATTCATGGTATAATTACCATTAGTGAATTTGAGAAGAGAATAATTTCTACAACGATATTTAATCGATTACATAATATACATCAAAATTCCACTGCATACTTAACCTTTCCTGCAAACAGAACAAGAAGATTCGAACACTCTTTAGGTACAATGTTTTTATGTAGCAAAATCTTTTTTTATAGCATTTCCAATGCAACAAATGAAACACTTAAAATGTTTTTTGATATGGCTTGTAAAGAAATAGAGAGAATATTTGAAAAAATTATATTTGAATCAAATTATAAAAATAAATTTGGTGGTAGATTTAATAGAATAGAAAGTCTAAAAGAGCGTATTGATATTTCTGGAGGTATATATAACTATTTTATGCCATCCAATATTATATCTGAATACAAGTGGATATATTGTGTTTTGTTTGAATCAGTTAGGATAGCTGCTTTATTACACGATATTGGACATCCTCCGTTTAGCCATATTACTGAAAATGCATTAAAAGTAGTATATGATTACTATAAAACTGATTGCTTAAGTGATAATGGCAGTATTAATCGTTTTGTTACAACTTTAAAACCATATATTGACGGAGATGCTAAGTTTCATGAGGAAATTGGAATTAATGTTGCAAAAAATTTAACCTTAGCCGCTATTAAAGATTTACCTTCAAAGCCGGTTCCTAATGATAATGAATACATAAAGCAAATGTTTGAGGTTTTAGTAAGAGAAATTATAATTGGCATTTTAACAGAAGAAATTAACTTTTTGAAAGATATTCATAATATTATAGATGGTACTTTAGATGGAGACAGATTAGATTATGTTACAAGGGATCCATTAAGCTCTGGACTAGACGTTGGAAAAATTGAATATGAAAGATTGATTAATAGTATGAAATTATGTTGTAGGGAAGATAGATTTATGTTTTGCCCTTCTATAAAAGTACTAAACACTTTAGATAATTATTTTCAAAGAAGATTAGATATTTATAAAAATATAATATATCATCACAGAGTAGTTAAAACAGATTATTTACTTCAGGAAACAATTATTCAGCTTTGTTCAGAATATCTACAGGGAAATAAAGATAATGATATTACTGAGAAAAATGAGGATATTTTGCCATATGATATTTCTGGAGTATGGAAAGCAATAAAAAACCAAACTTCAGAGTTTGAATATTCCAATTCTCTTATCCAATGGGATGATTCTTGGCTAATAACTATATTAAAAAAGCATTATTTCTTTAATTACTACAATAAAAACACTATTTTATCTTACAAGCTTAAAGAGCTTTTAACTAATGAAAAGTCATATTATTCTATTATAAAAAAGAAAGAAGATTTCGGAAGCATTGATTTAGCAGTTGCTAATGGCTTAAGCGAAAAATATAATGAAATAGATGATGTTATAAAAACTCTGAAAGAGAAATCAAAGCATTTAGATCAAAATGATAAAAAAATAAATATAGATAAGTATTTTGAGCAATTAGGCTTTATAAAAGAAGAAATAAATAACTACATAGAAAAAAAATGTCCTACAGATAATGATGGATATATTTTGCCTAAAATAAGTTCAAAGTTATTCGTTGAAAAAGTTAACCCCTTTGAAGAAATAACCAAAAAAGCTATACGTCGTATTAAAAAAATATATAAAAATTATTTTATGGATGTTATTATAATTCATAAAAATTTGAAAACTGGAATCGGAAAACCACTTTATTTATATAAAAAAAATGCCGATAAAGAAGATGAGATAATATTATATAAGGATGTTTCGAGTGTTCCAAAAACTTTGCAGTATGACATAAATTTTTATCAATGTTTTTACATATATGTGTTAAATGGCGAGGGAAAATCATATTATGATTGTAGGGCTATATACACAAATTTTAGAGAAAAAATAGGTCATATAATTGGTGAAGAAATTGCTAATAATATCAAAGAACAATTGTTAAAATTTAATAACAATTAAACATTATGTTTGATTGTTTATTGAAAAGGTAATAATAAGTATGATAAACTTGTTATAAATTAATAAGGAGGATTCAAATATGTGTTTAGTAAAGGTACCTGTTGAAAACGAAAGGGATATTAACTTTACAGTATATAATATTGTTTTGTCTAAAGGATATAAGGAATTTACAATAGATGAAATTACAAAAGATTTAATGGAGTATATAGATTGGGATTATGAAAGAATTGGAACTAAGGTTAAGAAATTAATTCAAACATGGCTAAAATCCGGTATAATCGAAGAACATATTAATAGTTATGCTAGGGTATAGGTTTTACTAAAGACAAAAAGACTTTTAGTTGTTAAGTAGTAGAAGACAAGTATGATAACAGAAAATATTCAACTTGCATAAACTGGTTTGCATAGAAATTATAGTATTTTTTACAATGATCTCTTATGAAGAAAATGTGAAAAGTGTTGTATTACTCCATACACAAGATTTTTTTACATCCTTAATTAAGAGACCGGGAACGAGCGAATAATCTAGGTTACAGATATAATGTTATACAACCAATGCAAATGAAAGTCAAAATACACCTATCGCCGTCTAGAGCGCCAACTTTTTGAGCATCTTTTATAAAAGATACAAGACATGTAGAAGTTTTTTCCTCTTTAAATTCACCTGTGCTAAACGTTATGCTTTTAATAGGTGAGAACCCCTTTAGTTTATTTTTTTGTGGTGAATTAATTTTACTACAGGGGACAAGTTATCACTTACTGTTATATTATGGAGTCTAGTATATTACCATTTTCAAGGTTCATATTTGTACGAAACTTACGCATAAAGTTATTCAAAAGTGGCAGTGTTGGATTATTGTATTAGATTTTTTATCAGAACCTTGAAAACATGTTGAGTCTAAATTGGTTATAGCATTTCATTGAAAATAGTAAAGGGAGAAAGGATATTATTAGAAGAGCTAAAGGACTAGGAATTAGAATTGTAACTTATACATGAAAAAAAAAGAAAAAATACTGAAAATGCTATACTGCATATTCAGTAATTTTTTATATTTGTAGTTATGTGAAGTTATGACATTATATGCTATGTGGTAGAAAATCAAAGCAATCTATAGAAAAATAAAGATTGCTATTTTAAAAATTCGCCTTGTTTTTAAATGTTTCACAGAAAGCTAATTGGCTCTCAGGGTGTGTTTGTCAACGAAAATTTGACCCCTTTGATGATAAATTTTTGACCCCTTTGCGATACTGAAAAAGTAACCCCCTACGATAGTGAAAATTTGACCCCTATGGTGTAAGATTGTACTCAGTTCGAA
>Ga0207721_100137_pt1 | contig 45845 bp, 33 predicted proteins | sample TtaePargueraPR_3_FD_187756 | JGI IMG/M metagenome (GOLD analysis project Ga0207721, IMG submission 187756) | Aerobic enrichment media microbial communities from Bioluminiscent Bay, La Parguera, Puerto Rico - Tt and P2 (1) (SPAdes) | ecosystem: Environmental > Aquatic > Marine > Unclassified ...
CCCATAAAATTTATTTACAAGGATATGTTAGAACATTATTTGTTGCTTTTCAAAGGTGCTTTGTTCCCTTGTTTCCAACATGTTGGAATGAAAAGAAAAATATTCTTCACTTAAATTACATGCACCCTTAATTGAAAGGGTGCATATCTTAATCATGTGCCATATTATGGAAATAACATTGCGTAGAGGTCTAGAGAATGTTAGCGAAGCGAAGGATTAGTCGAATCACTTTTCTTCGCAAAGCGAGTTTTGAATCGACCCGTAGCTTTTTTACATTCTCTTAACCTAGGCATAATAGGCAAGCAGCGTAGCGAAACGGCCAGCCTCAGAGCTTTAGTCCTTGAAATAATATGTTACAAAATCAAAAACTGCACCCGTCTTTAAATATAATTTAAGGGATACATTATATTAAATGCATCCCTTAAAAATAGCTATTTTGTTTATTTGTAAATGCTGTTTACTCTCTAGGTTTCATTGTAGGAAACAGTAGTACATCTCTTATAGAATACGAATCGGTCAAAAGCATAATCAACCTATCTATTCCTACGCCAAGTCCACCTGTTGGAGGCATCCCATATTCAAGGGCTGTTATATAATCATCGTCCATCATATTTGCTTCTTCATCTCCAGCTTCCCTCTTAGCAACCTGACTTAAAAATCTTCCCCTTTGATCAATAGGGTCATTTAATTCTGAATACGCATTTGCCATTTCCCTGCTTGTAATAAACAATTCAAACCTTTCAGTAAAGGATGGCATATCAGGTTTCCTCTTTGTAAGCGGAGAAACTTCCACAGGATAATCCATTATAAAAGTCGGCTGGATAAGATGCTCCTCTGCAAACTCTTCAAACATCAAATTAAGAACTTCTCCCTTTGTAGCATTATCATCAATGTGAACATTTTTCTCTTTAGCTATATCTCTTGCCTCTTTGTCACCTTCTACAGTATCAAAATTAACTCCTGCATACTTTTCAACCGCTTCAACCATAGTCATTCTGTTCCAAGGAGGTGCAAGGTCAATTTCCTGCCCTTGGTATTTTACCTTTGTTGTACCTAAAACATCTTGCGCCACAGTAGATATAAGCTGCTCAGTCAAATCCATCATTCCCTTATAATCAGTATACGCTTCATATACTTCCATTAAAGTAAACTCCGGATTATGCTTTACCGACATACCTTCATTTCTAAACATTCTTCCCATTTCATATACTTTTTCTAATCCGCCGACAATAAGACGCTTTAAGTAAAGCTCAGGTGCAATTCTCAAATACATATCAAGGTCAAGAGTATTATGGTGTGTAACAAATGGTTTTGCTGCTGCTCCACCTGGTATAGTATTAAGCAAAGGAGTATCAACCTCTAAAAACCCTCTGTCATCTAAAAATTTTCTAATTGACTTGATTATTTTACTTCTTATTATAAAAGTATCTCTCACGTCGTGATTTACAATCAGGTCCACATATCTCTGCCTATATCTTAAGTCAACGTCCCTCAATCCATGCCACTTTTCAGGAAGTGGTTGAAGAGATTTTGCCAAAAGCACTATTTCTTGAACCTTTAATGATATTTCTCCTTTTTTAGTTCTGAAAACTTCACCTTTAACACCAACTATATCTCCAATATCATATTTCTTAAAATCCTCATAAACATCGGCACCTACATCATTTAATTTAACATATAATTGTATCTTACTATCTCTATCACGTACATCACAAAAGCTGGCTTTACCCATTCCCCTTTTTGACATTAATCTTCCTGCAACAGAAACAATACTTCCTTCCATACTATCAAAATTATCAACTATGTACTTAGTTGAGTGAGTAACATCATATCTTACAATTTTAAATGGATCCTTTTCATTCTTTTGAAGCTCAGAGAGTTTTACCCTCCTTACTTTTAATATATCATTGAGATCTTGAGTCTCAATATTGTCTTTCTCATTATTCACTACATTGTTGTTTGTATTGCTATCTGACATTATTCTTCCTCCCAAATAATAATATTTCAGGGACTTAGCCCCACTTAATTTTCAAACATTCACCTATCATTTTCTCGAAAAATATCTTGTATCACTTAAGGTGGTTTCAAGAAAATTCGCTTCGCTCATGACTTTTCTTGTTCGCTAGGGAACCCTATGGTTCCCTTCGACGGATGCTTCGCATCCTGAGCACCCTCCTTAAACCGGGAAAGGGGAATCCCCTTTCCAAACCCCAGTATAGAAATTTACAAAAATAGGATTTTTATAAATTCCTATACTCTAAAAAAATTCCTTGGCCAATATTTATAGTTTTAATCCAATAAAGCAAAAAAGCTACGAAAAATTTATAATTATAAAATAACAGTCTACAAAAAAGTAAACTGTTATTTTTAATATTATATATTATTATGAAATATATTTACAATAATATTTTGCTATTTTTTGATACTAATTATTTTATACTTGACTATTCCATCCGGAACAACTACGTCAACAACAGTTCCTTTTTTCTTACCCATGAGCGCATTTCCCACTGGTGATTCATTTGAAATCTTAAATTGGCTTGGATCTGCTTCAGCAGAACCAACAATATAATACTCGATTTCTTCATCAAATTCCATATCTAGTATTGTTACTTTTGACCCCACACCTACTACATCAGTTTTCACATCATCTTCGTCAATAACCTTTGCATTTTTTAACATTTTCTCAAGCTGTGCAATCCTTCCCTCCACTTGAGCCTGTTCATTTTTGGCTTCATCATACTCGGAATTTTCAGATATATCGCCAAAAGAAAGTGCCTGTTTGATCCTATCTGCTACCTCTCTTCTCTTCACTACCTTCAAAAATTCCAATTCTTGTTCCAACTTCTTTAAGCCCTCATATGTTAGAACAACTTCTTTATTAACCATTTGAAGCCTCTCCTTTACTAAGAATTTCGTGTTGATAATATATGCATTTATTTCTTATTTATACTAAAACATTATAAAATAAGTTCTATAACAATCTCCAAAACACTTAATTTTACAACTTATAAACCTGTCGCTGTTCTTATTAATGTGTTCAACTTTTTTTACAGGAAAAATATTAAACAGTCCGCTTTGTAACAAACTGAATAAGAAACCAACATGCAACCGCACCAACACCTCAACATAGTGCATTAGAATGCCAAACAAAAGTTTGAGGTAATTAGTAAGAAAATCACTTTACACTTACTCTAACAATAAATACTCACAAGGTTATTTTTCTTCATCTTTTTTGAAAAGAGTTATACTTTTCCTCTGAGGAAACTATATATTGAACTCAAGTTCTTAGCAACTAATCTGAGCCCAATTTCAATTTAACTTTTTTTAATTATAGACTACTAATTTCATATTGTCAATAAGAGAATAGAAAATGTGCATATATATTAAAAACAAACCATATAACACCATAAATAAAGCTCCTATACTCTATAAAATCCAAAAATTTTTTAGATTACGTTCAAATAACTAATAAACTATATTTCTAAAGCTAAGAGAATAGAAAGTCGTTTTTTCGTTATCCCCTAGCATTTACTTCATTAGAAAGAGATACGTAAGTACTATTTCTAACCTATGAGTACCCTTTTACAAAAAAACCTTCTTCATTAAAAATTCTTTTAAACTCTTCTATACTCATATAGTCGACAAAATCATATAGATCATTAATAGTTTTATCTATTTTATTTGCTACAACAATCTCAGCAATCTCAATTGGACTGTAAAAATCAAATATTCCCTCTTCAAAACCCTTCAAATATTTATTATGAAGTCCTATATCAATTTTACTTATAATCCTATGTTTAAGTTCTGAAAATGTATCTTCAAGCATTCCATAATTGATCACTATAGCATCTGAATTCAGAAAATTCTTTAAACTACTTACTTTTATATTCCCATAGTTTATAACAAAATCACAGTTGTTTAAAACTTTTTTAATATTGTCTGTAATACCTACAGATAATCCTGTTTCATCACACACTCGTTCAACCTTCTTCTCAATACGCTCTCTATGATTTGTCACCAGTGTTATAAACTTTACAGTAGAAGCCAAGACATTAATAACCATATACGGTAATACATTGTCATCTGCATGGATTACTGCTATATCAGCATCTCTAATGTTGCGCATCTTATTTTTACAGATATCTTTCAAAATATATTCCGTCAATACAGCATAAAGAATTTTACCTGAAAAGTCACTTTTTTTATAACCTCCTAACAAACCTTCCGCAACTTCAGGGACAATACATCTATCTATACATTTTTTAACGCATATCTCCATAATTGCTTTTTCAATTTTATGCCTGACTTTTTCACCTGACTTTTTCACTTCACTTAAAGTATAGGGAACTTTTACTGCTAAAATAGCTAACTTATCGCTAACTTCAATTTTTCCATGCACAACAATCTTTATTTTAAACATTCTCTTAATTCTTCTACAAATGGCTAAACAAGACACTTTTTTTATTACTATAGAAAACATGTAAGCTAAATGACCCTTTAAACCACACTTTGCATGCCTGATATTCCATCCTTCATTGAAGGTTATATCATTATCTCTTGCAAAATAAATCAAAGCTATATTTTTCATTTCAGCATCTACCTTTGCAGCAAATTTTACTAAGGGAGTTTCAAAAAAATACATATTCATTATTTCTGTTACAACCCCCATCATGGAAGCTTTTAAACTTCCAATCATAGAAACTTTATTTTTCTGTGCAAAAAATGGCATCGCAATTTTTGAAACTTCAGTTGATTAATTATTTTTTTGGTTTTGCCTAAGTTTCTGCTAGTACAAAAACATCGAGCTGTGTAAAAAACATTGGCTCTTATAGCAATACTATTGTTAATAACATGTAATTATTCTTAAAATCAGAGCCAACACCTATTCAAAATCCATTTCGTTTACTTTTAGGCGGTTTCAAAAAATAATCTATACAGTATTTAGGTCAAAAAGCCCATCAATCTACATTTTTTTAAACCGCAATTGCAAAGTTTTTTTGTAATTATCTTGTATTTATTTAGCAATAGCTATAGCTTTATCACTTCAAGGGTTTTTGTGACTGCACTGTAGTTTTCTGTTATCCTTATACACTATTTAAAAATATAAGAATTATTTTTGTTTTTATTAATCCATTCCTCATAATCTCTTATCTCTTTTAGATTTTTCTTTAGTACTCCCCATACATCTGATGAGGCAAAATTGCTACTCCAGGCGCATGTTCCTGCTAAATTATATTTATGAACCAAAGAAGCTCTCAAATTAATTGAATTTGTATCCTCAATCCAAATTTTATTAACAGTATCTTCTTTTTCGTAGTACGCATAAAACTGTCCACTTTCTTCTTCCCACACAACTTTTGCATTATTTTGAAGCACTGTATTTCTCGATTCCTCCATTGATAATGCTCTATTTTCAAGAGTTTTTTTGCCTGACTCATTAGTGGCTTCCGTCCATACGCGAGTATAAAATGGTATACCCAAAAGCAGTTTATCCACTGGGACTTTTTCTTGCTCAATTACACGCTTAACTCGTTTTTCCACCCAAGTTATTTGAGCCACTGAACCTGCAACAGGACTCGTCCTCCAGTGCTGGTCATAAGACATGTACATAATATAATCAACGACCTCACTTAGAGCCTTCTTATCATAACACGAGATATCATTTACATCCACTGAAACAACTAGACCCTGTTCTTTCAAAAACGGAGTTATTTCGCGTACAAATTGAGTAAAAGCATCCCGGTCACTTTCATACATATTTTCAAAATCAATATTAATACCATCAAGATTATAAAGTGCGGAATAAGCCAGCACTTTTTTGATAAGATTGTCCCTATAATTTGTATTGTTCAAAAACTCACTGACCATTTCATAGTCACTAAAATCATTGGCTAAAAGCGCCCAAACTTTGTACCCATTAGAATGAGCCCAATCAACATATTGTGAATATGCTCTGTTTATAAGCTCCCCGTCAGCACTCTTTAACTGAAACCACGTTGGAGACACTACATCAAGTCCATCAATATTATCCATAGCAGAAAGATCATTCCTTCTTTCATACACCTGATCCCAAGTTAGATTGACCTTACCTTTTTTCGGCTTCCAATTTGATTTTTTCTCTTTTTTATTAGGTATATCTTGGACTACTATATCTTTTACTTCAACAAAGCGTTTTTCAATGTACCCAATAGCACCATCCCAAGTTCTAACCTTATACCAATCACCGTAATGTCCAAAGACTCTTAGCTCTTTTTCTTCTTGGTTTGATTCATTTATATCAAGCTTTCTTATTATGGGATACTTAATTGTATGTCCCCTTCTTACAACAGCTTTAGGGTCTATAGATTTTGCTATTATTCTCTCACTATCTTTGTAGTCGATTATTATTACGTTACTGCTATCAATATAAGATATCTTAATACCATACAAGTCACTTAAAAACTCAATGGGAACATAGACTTGTCCACCATCTTTTACTACAGGTATCTTTAGTTTCATAGGCTCATTATTTACAAAAGCTTCTAAGCTATCGGTTTTCATACGTATAACTCTGTTTTCAGTAGTAACTGAAACAATATTTAGTGTCTCGTCCCAATATATATTCTTATCAAAATACTTTTTTACAATGCTAAAGGGCAGTAATATTTCTCCTTTAACTATTTTCGGCTCCTGTGCCGATACATCCTGTTCTCCCTCAATAACTAAAACAAGCTTTCCCTCATCAAACGCAGGCACAATTTCATTATTGGGCTTATAGTAGATGTAGTAGATATAAAAAGCTACACCAGCTAATATTGTTATAAGCAGCAGTAATAAAACCACTCCATTTATAGACCTTTTCCTTTTCAATTATAAACCCCCTATGCTTTATAAAAAGTAACCTTCAATTCTTTCCACACTATTATACTATAAAAATTTATTTACCCCTATGGCAAAAACAGGAGGCCGTTTTAAGACCTCCCATTTTTAATATCTAGTATATCGATTTTAATTTTATTCTAGCGCTCCACTATTTTATAGGGTTGGAGGGCTAATACAACTTAAGGCAGAGTAAACCTACATATAAAAACCTCAATTTAACTTTAGCTAAACAGGTTCACTTTTCTAATCTACCACCAATCTCCTACCTAACATAGTTTTTAAATTTCTTAGCATTCTTTCATCTGGCTCAAGATAAACAGTCACCTTTTTACCATTGCTATTAACTATTGCAAAGTACACATCAGGTGATTCCATCGATGATACAGATTTAATTGTTAATGGCGCCTTTACGATGGACTGGTTATATTCACTACTTGAAATCTTAGCCATAATTTCAATGTCCTTGCATGTAGTTGAATAAAGGTGTTTTCTCTTCTTTTGGTTAATAATTTTGTCAATATCAATATCCCCATTTGTTAATGAATACTCATATTCAACATTTAAATTACTTAATAAATACTTAGCTCCATAAACAATCACAACATATACTATAATTACAATCCCTTCAGGAAAAAGGTATGCAGTAGCCGACATAGCTAGAATAATTGCAGCTAATACTATAACAACCGCTTTTAAATACTCTTTTAATCCCTTTTTCTTTTTAACAATTCTTTCTACAAAAATGTCCATTCTGTTCCTCCCCAAATTCTATTTACAAGTACTTTATTATTCTATCTTCAAATTCATTATAAATCAATGGCTTAAATAAAACATCCTTTCTTTCAATAAGCTTCTTATAATCATTATTATTTTGATATTCTATTGGTAAAATCATCAACACTTCCAATTGAGGAAAATCAACACTTATATTTTCAATAAGCTTCTCGACTTCCTGATCTATTTCTGACAGGTCAAGTATTATAAATTTGGGTTTTTCCTCGGTAATAATCCCAAAATAAAACTTAAAATTGTATATAACATCAAAATTTTCTGCTCCTAATTTCACTAAAGCCTCTCGAATACCATAACTTTCGTCTACATCGGAGCTAAATATAGCAAATTTGGTGCCAAAAGTCAATTCAGACTTCTTGTGTTCCCTGAGGGAACCAAAATACCCCTCCTCAAGCTTTGCTATCTCAAAATTCAAACTGCTTAAGTTATCTTCAGATGTATCGATAAATTTCAAACCATAATTGTAACCTTTATCTTTTACAACTTGCTTTCTTATTATTTGAGCTTTAGTTTTAAAACAAACCCCTGATATAAAGTTTGCAGAAATCTCAATAACCTCATTAGAGGAAAAATCTGCTTGGGTGGAAACCATCGCACCACTCTTACTTAAATTCACCATAGTGGCATCTTTGCACTGCCTAATCAACAAATCACTTTCATTACAAGAAATTTTTTTCACTTGAGTACACAATTTCACTTCAAAACGCATATGCTTTCTTAAATTATAATATTTTTTCGCCTCAATAAATCTTATAGTTACAGTAGCTGAAGTTCTATAACTAATTTCAACTACCTCTCCCTCTACTATATATTCATATCCATGTTTTTGAAATTTAAAGCTCACCTTATGACCTTTCTCAACTTGGTATAAATCTTTTGAAGAAGTTATAATATCTATACTATCAAAACCACTGTACAAGACAGGGTAAACCGTCCAGACATCACCAGAGTCAAATCTTGCTTTTATAAGGTTTACATACTGAATAATCTCAAACAATTCATCCTTATTGACAATTATCACACTCATAGATTATCTCCTTTAGGACTTCTTTTAGTATTCAAAAAAAACTCATAATACTATTTTATACTTAAATCAGTTCTATGTGAAGTACTATATTTTTAAAAGGGGTGTATTCAATAATTGTGCACCATATTACTCCAATAACTAAAGCTCCGAGACTAAAAAATGCAACCTCACTACGCGTAGAAAGGTGATTCTACTATTCCTTCGCTTCGTTAGCATTTCTAATCCTCTACTCAATGCTATTTCCATAATACGGTGCATAACTAAAATATACACCCTTTTTAAGTAAACATATTAAATATTCTCCATAATTTTTCAACTTACAAAAAGTAAACCACCACGAATGCTTTATTCAAAAAAATCTCTCTGATCTCTGATTATTAATTTCAAAAGATATGTTTCAATAAATTTTTTTAACTTTTATATAAAAAGCAGAGGGCTTAAGTAAAAACTTAAACCCTCTGCAATAACTTTATGCTTATTAGTCTTGTATCTTTCTAATTCCTAGTAAATCCATTCTCAATAGACCAAAGTCAAGAGAATTGAAACTACCATCTCCATTAATATCTGCCGCTTCTGCTGCATCACCAGTAAAGTCGTCTATTTTTCCAAGAAGCTCCATTCTCATAGTTGCAAAATCAAGCGCATTTCTTTGACCATCAAGATTTACATCTCCAACAACAACATCTGAAGGATTAGTAGTACTTCCTCCTTCTCCATTTCCTTTTTCATCAAGATAAGCTGTAGCCCAAGCAAATGGAGCATTCCAGTTTATAGTGATTTCGTTTGTTGACCAAGAATCTATATGGTCTAAGAAACATTTTTGTGGAGGAGTATCTTTTGTTACCGCAGCGTTTATAGTAGGATCTTGGAAGTTTGAGTTAGGTCCTCCAGAAACAACACCAGCAGGCGCTTTAGGGAATTCTTTACTAAGCTGATAAGCCCAGAATCTGTGGTGAGGATTTTGAAGATAACGCTCACCGTATCCAGTAACATAACACTGATCCATAGCGTTTCTACCCATTATATAATCCATACTAGATGTCATTCCATCTAAGTACTTACCATCATCAGTATATTCATACGCATATGCAAATACCATCATCATATTTAATATGAATGAGTTTGAACCCCAAGGATAGTTTCCACCTGAATCTGCTAATATAGGCAAACGATATCCTTGCTCTTCAATATTTCCGAGCCAATTATCAGCAGCTGATGCTATATTTTCTCTTGCTTTTTCTATCTCTGAATCTCCTAAATCATTTGGAAGTAACGCTAGTGATAATGTTCCTAATCCTTGAGTACTACCCCAAGTGAAACATCCTTGAAGACCTTTGTCTTCACCTGAGCCTAAAGAAGATGGCATTTCAAGATAGTACTCTGAACTCTTAAGATAATCTTTGTACTCAGATTTTCCTGTTGTAACAAAAAGTTCACAAGCAGCCCAGTAGAACTCATCTTTTACGTTAGTATCATCGTATGGGCCACCACCATCTTCATCATTAGGTGGAGCATACTCTGTTGGATTATCTAGCGCTGCTTGCCACGCTGTTTCAGCAGCTTCTAAACATTTGTTAGAATATGAAGAATCTATATCTTTCCAGATACGAGCAGCCTGTGCAGCAGTTGCAGCTAAATTCAAAGTTGCAGCTGTACTTACAGGACACAAATATCTCTGCTGTGGATCCTCATGTGGCAGTAATCCTAATGCAGTCCATGCTTCATCATGTATCTTATGATGTACCATTCCTGCTGTAGAGCTATCTTTACTCGAAGGAACCTGCATCTTCATAAAGAAGTCCATTTCCCATTTTGCTTCATCAAGAATATCGTAAAGACCATTGCCCCCTTCAGGAATATTCATTGTGCCATCGGCATATGGAGCAACATCAAGTGAACCAGTTTCTTTTGCTCTTTCAAACTGATTTAACATGGTCCAAAGAGCAATACCACCGTTAACAACATATTTACCATGGTCTCCAGCATCGTACCATCCACCTGTTACATCAAGAGAATAGCTAGCTTGACCTGTGCCAGGCCATGTAGGAACAGATGAGTCACCTTGATTTTCTCCTCCATCAACGTGTCCTGCTGGTCTTGTCAAGTCTTCTCTTTCTGCATATGGCATTTCAATTTCTATACCACTTCTATTGTGATAGAAATAATGAATTGCATCATCTTTAACATCTTTATAAATATCTTCTGAAATATCAAACTCATGGCTGTAATTTGTACTAGAATTTGTATCAATTTCAAAATAGTAACCTGTTCCTGTCTCTGTAACATCTGAGAAATCAAGAAGGTGTACGTTATCTTGTGAGTCAGAATCTAAACCTTTTACTTCAGTCTGTCCACTCGCCACTTCACTTCCACTACTGTTGTAAAGAGTCCAACTTACTGGTGAATTGGAATTTGTAACAACTGTAGCTATTTTAGCTCTATTAGGCAAATAACCAAGCTGATTAACCCTAACATCAGGCATATCCATTATGTCAAGCGGAGGCTTTGTAAAGCTTGAATCATATAATGAAACTTCATCGAGATAAATTTCTGTACCACTTGAAGTCAAAGCTCCACCAGCATGGAAAGTAAATTCACAAGTCTCATCTGTTCCACTATTCATTGTATAAGTAGCCTCTACTATTTGGGGAGAAGTTGATAACTGTATCTTTTTATATTGATTAGTCCAATAATCTTTATAGTCTCCACCTTGTTGTCCAATTTTGGCATATACTCTACAGCTTTTGTTAGCCCACACTTTAAAGCGTATATTGTATGTATGTCCTTGTTCAAGAGTTATGCCCCTATGACGCATTTGACAACTCCACTCATTTTCTCCTGGATCTTCAATCTTTAACACCATAGCACCGTCTTCTACATCAAAGTCACAAAGTCCACCGCTGTCTTCACATGTATGCCATGGATAGCAAAGTCCATCATCAAAAGTCCTCTCATAAAGCAAATCGTTGTCATAATTTGGCAGATTCGAATTGTTATCTTCGCCTGCTAGAACTGCTGTCGGTACAGATGTAGCTAAAAGGGTAGCTACAGCAAAAGCGGACACTACAGCCTTTAATTTTTTTTCATTTTTTACCTTATTGAGTATCATTTTCTACCTCCATAATGTTTTATCTAATTTTTTACGTAACAGTTCGACATCAATTTGTCTTTTCAATCCCCCCTAACAAAGATTTCGAACTTTCACATAAATTAAAACATAACAAAATTAATAAGAACAGTATAACACTGCCGGTATTTATGTAAACTCTAACAAGCACAGCTATTTCATTACATAAAAACAGTTATTTACAAAATAATGTGCAAATGTAAATAGAATGAATAAAATAATCCTTGCTGAAATGAATACAACAAATATAACTTGATTTGTTCATAGATGTTTATAGAAATAATAAAAATATTAGGAATTAATTGTAATATTTACTTATATCATTACTTTAGATTAAATATCCTATTAATTTTAATTATATAGGAGAAACACAATTTTATCAACTACTAAAATTAGATACATCGTTCAAAAACACACAATTTCTGCTTTATACTAGCGAGAAATTTAACATTGTAAGTTGCTCCTATATACGACAAAAGCTTTTATATAATTTTTTTGTGTTTCTTTGCTATAGCTTTTCAAACCACATGTACTTGATTTAGTTGTAAATACCAGAAACTATTATAAATATTCGCAGTGAAATTATATTTTAGGGGGTGTATTCTTACTAAATATAATTTTTTTTATATTTATTGAATTTTGAAATATGAAGTCCTCATATAAAGGTTAAATTATAAGGCTTTTACAAAGTTTTTTATACATTTTTATACAAACTATTTGCTAATTATAAGTAAAAAAAATTTATTGTAATATATCTTTTATGTCTTTTTTGAGATTTTGTGAACCTAGAGAGTTTCAAAAAATACATATTCATTATATCTGCTACATATCCCATCATGGAAGCTTTTAAGCTTCCAATCATAGGAACATTATTTTTCTATACAAAAAATGGTATTGAATTTTTTGAAACTCCAGTTGATCAGTTATTTTTTTGATTTTGCCACATATTAAAAATAACAAAAAAGACCGAAGATACCTTCGATCTTTTTTATAAAAATCTACTATTTAAATTTTAGGAGATTAGTACATTCCACCCATTCCTCCAGGCATTCCTCCTGGCATTCCACCTGGTGCTGCTGCTTCTTTTTCAGGAATATCACCTACAACTGATTCTGTTGTAAGAACCATGGATGCAACTGAAGCTGCATTTTGCAAAGCAGACCTTGTAACTTTTGCAGGATCAACTATACCAGCTTCAAGCATACCTACATATTTTTCATTTAAAGCGTCAAATCCAACGCCCACTTCACTTGCTTTAAGCTTTTCTACTATAACAGAACCTTCAAGTCCTGCATTTGCAGCAATCTGTCTTACAGGCTCTTCTAAAGCTCTTAAAATTATTTGTATACCAGTCTTCTCATCACCAGATACGCCATCTAATAATTTATTAACTTTTGGAATAGCATTTATCAAAGCAGTTCCTCCACCTGCTACTATACCTTCTTCAACAGCAGCTCTAGTAGCAGCCAAAGCATCTTCTATTCTCAATTTTTTCTCTTTCATTTCTGTTTCTGTTGCAGCACCAACTTGAATAACTGCAACCCCACCGGAAAGCTTTGCAAGTCTTTCCTGTAATTTTTCTTTATCAAAGTCTGAAGTAGTTTCTTCAATCTGTGCTTTGATGGACGCAATTCTCTTTTCTATTTCGTCTTGGTTACCTGCACCATCTACAATAATTGTGTTTTCCTTTTGTACTTTAATCTGTCTTGCTCTACCCAACTGCTCAATTGTAGTTTCTTTTAGATCCAATCCAACTTCCTCAGTAATAACTTCTCCACCAGTAAGAGTTGCTATATCTTGAAGCATAGCTTTTCTTCTGTCTCCAAATCCTGGTGCCTTAACAGCTACACAATTGAATGTTCCTCTTAATTTATTAACAACTAATGTACCAAGTGCTTCACCTTCAACATCTTCAGCAATTATAACAAGCTTTTTACCTTGCTGAACAATTTGCTCTAGAATTGGAAGTATTTCTTGAATATTGCTAATTTTCTTGTCTGTTATTAAAACATATGGATCATCCATAACAGCTTCCATTTTTTCTGTATCTGTAACCATATATGCAGAAACATAACCTCTATCAAACTGCATTCCCTCAACTACTTCAAGGTTTGTTCCCATAGTCTTTGACTCTTCAACAGTTATAACACCATCATTTGTAACTTTCTCCATAGCATCAGCTATAAGAGTACCTATAACATCATCATTTGCTGAAATAGCTGCAACTCTTGTGATGTCTTCTTTTCCTTTTACTTTCTGACTAACTTCTTTAATGCCTTCAACTGCTGCGTCAACAGCTTTAGTTATACCTTTTTTGATTATCATTGGGTTCGCACCCGCTGCAACATTCTTTAATCCTTCTCTAATCATAGCTTGAGCAAGAAGTGTTGCTGTAGTTGTTCCATCACCTGCTACATCATTTGTCTTTGTCGCAACTTCTTTAACAAGCTGTGCACCCATATTTTCAAACTCATCTTCAAGTTCAATTTCCTTTGCTATTGTAACTCCATCGTTTGTAATCATTGGTGAACCAAATTTTTTATCTAAAACAACGTTTCTTCCTTTAGGACCAAGAGTTACTTTAACTGTATCTGCTAATTTATTTACACCACTTTCAAGTGCTTTTCTAGCGTCTTCACCGAATTTTATTTCCTTTGCCATAAATCATAAACCTCCTTAATAATTTTATAAATCTTATTCAACTGTAGCTAAGATATCACCTTGCTTAAGAATTGTATACTCCTGATCGTCAAATTTCACTTCAGTACCGGAGTATTTGCTCATTATTACTTTATCTCCTACTTTTACTTCCATTTTAATCTCTTTACCGTCTACTACTGTACCTGGGCCTACTGCTACAACCTCAGCTACTTGTGGTTTTTCTTTTGCTGAACCAGGTAATACTATACCACTCTTTGTTGTCTCTTCGCTTTCTACCATTTTTACTACTACCCTATCTGCTAAAGGTTTTAATGTCATAAATGTACCTCCTCTAATATTTTATTTTAATTTGGTTATGTATCTTTTTGTTAGCACTCACTTTAAGCGAGTGCTAATTACATTATTTATAATATTATATTCCCCTATTTAATATCAAACATTCATTTTTTCTATATTTTATTATTTTGAGGCAATAGATGCAAATTAGATTCCAATTTATTCTTAATTCATCAAATTGCTTTAAATTTCGCTTACTAGGTGATTCCAAATAAAGAACTGGTCAATTGCCATTTCAAAAAATTTGATTTTAAGGGCTTTGTGACCAAAATTTTGTATAGGTTATTTTTTGAAATGGCCTTATTGTTAGCTTATAGTTTTCTAAGGCAAAATCAAATAAATAACTGATCAACTAGAGTTCCAAAAAATTCGATACCATTTTTTGCATAGCAAAATAATGTCCCTATGATTGGAAGCTTAAAAGCTTTCATAATGGACTTTGTACCAGAAATATTGAATATGTATTTTTTTGAAACTCCCTAACACAACTATGAGATGTTTTATCTAGAACTTTTTCTACTGAAAAATCCAAATCACATCAGCTTTATCTAACGGATAAAAAAAGAGAGCCTTACAGCTCCCTTTTTTTATTATTTTATTTTTAAAACCTGCTCCTTTATTTTATTATACTTTCCTTCATTGGCATCAATCCAAGTTTTCCATTTAGATACATCATTATCTTTTGGAACGGTTTTATCACTCCAAGTTTTATTTTTAGCTTTATCTTTATCACTCAAAATAGATTCATCTTGTACCATTTTGTCAGATGCTACAATAGTTCTTACTACATCCGCCATTTCTTCATTTCCTGCCTTAACATCTTCTAATATAAGAGGTATTGCTAATACCCCAAACTTAACCAATTCATCTTTTTTCATCTTAACATTTTCTTTACTATTATCTTTATATATTTCCTCTTTTATCGATTGCACTTTTTCAGGCAATGCCTTTGTGTATTCATTCCATCCATCTCTCCATTCAATAGGACTAGAATAATTCTTAATATATGTTTTTGCATTTTTTTGAACTGCAACAATTAAAGCAGATGAATTAAAACCTTGATTTTCTTCTATATATTTCAACATATATGGTAAATACTCTATTCCTAAATTCTCTATTTCCTTAAATTGCTCTGTCTCTATACTAGAAGCATTATAACTACTAAAACATATTTCGGGCTGACTTCTACAATAGTCAATCCATTCTTGCACTTTCTTATCAAAGATTTTTTGCTTCTCATCAACTTTATTTTGTTTTGCTAAAATAACCACTCCTCCTAACATGCTAATAACTAATATAGCTATTAAGGGTATAACTTTTTTCTTACTTAAAATGTTTTTAGTTTTCATCTTACTCTCCTCTCAAAATAAATTTCAAGTTAGTTTTTCTTATACATTGCTACAACATAACCATAACCGCCAGTAATATTTGTATACGGATTTATGGTCAATACACTTTCTTCTCTAATATAATATTTATTATATCAATCCTCTACTCTGTTTCCAATGCCTTTTGTATTGTGAAAAATAAAATATTAATTTTTTGAACTCGAGTAAATCAAAGTATTCTAATGCTTAGACCAACAAACACTAAAAGAGTAAGCAGCAAACACTAAAAGAGTAAGCAGCGCAACCGGGTTAGAATACGGAAGTTCTGATTTATTAGTACACACTCTTTTTTTAGTTTTAATATTAAACGGAACAAAACTTTAATTTAGATCGTCAATAAATAATGTAAGGTAGTATATATCAGATTAATTGAATTACTATAGGTAAAGTGATTCTAAAAACATAACTGGTCAATTGCGGCTTCAAGAAATTTAGATTGAAGGGCTTTGTGACCTAAATACTGTATAGGCTATTTTTTGAAACCACCTAATCAAGAATGTTGAAAATACTATTAGTCTAAAAAAAGTTTATTGGAGGATGAAATTATGAAATTTCTAAAATTAATAAGGTCATTTTTATGTTTTTTATTACTTATGTCAATAACCCTAAACCTTGTAGCTTGTTCTACTACCGCTCAGGCTGATGATTTGACAAAGGACATATCAGCAAATACTGTAAATGGTAAAGATACAGACGAAAATTTTATAACTACTACGGCGAATTTTTCAATAGAGCTATTTAAAAAATCAATTAGCGACAATAAAAACACTCTTGTTTCACCATTATCGGTACTATTAGCACTTTCAATGACTGCAAACGGCGCTGAAGGTGAGACTCTTTCACAGATGGAAAAAGTTCTAGGTGGAAATATTCCTATTGAAAATTTGAACGAATACCTATATTCCTATGTTAAGAACTTGCCAAATGAAGATGACTCAAAATTAAATATTGCAAATTCTATATGGTTTCGTGATGATGAAGACAGTTTGATAGTTGAAAAAGATTTTTTACAGAAGAATTCGGATTACTACAATGCAGACGCATACAAATCTGCCTTTGACAACCAAACAATTAAAGACATTAATAATTGGGTCAGTAAAAATACAGATAACATGATTGACAGTATTGTAGATAGCATAGATTATGATACTGTTATGTTTTTGATAAATGCCGTTGTATTTGATGCTAAATGGGAAAATGTATATAAAAAAAATGATATCTATAAGGACAATTTTAAATCTATTGACGGAAGTATTAAAAATATAGATTTTATGCACTCGAGCGAATCAAAATATATTGAAGATAGCAAAGCAACAGGTTTTATAAAACCCTATGCAAATAATAAATATAGCTTTTTAGCGTTGTTGCCTAATGAAGATATAAATATAAAAGATTATATATCCACTCTTACAGGCAAAAGCTTTTTGGATATTATTCAATCCTCAAAAAACACTCAAGTTGATGCACATATTCCAAAATTCAGTTATGATTACTCAATCAAGCTCAATGATGCCCTAAAATCCCTTGGAATACCTAGAGCTTTCTCTAGTGAAAAATCCGAATTTGGTAAGCTTGGAAAATCACCTAAAGGAAATATTTATATCAGTGATGTTTTGCACAAAACATTTATCTCTGTTGATGAATTAGGAACAAAAGCAGGTGCTGTAACAAAAGTTGAAATGCAGTGCGAATCAGCTATAATAATAGAGAAAACAGTAAAACTTAATCGGTCTTTTGTGTATGCAATTATTGATAATAGTACAAATTTACCGATATTTGTTGGAACGGTAATAAATGTTAAGTAACAACTAAGAAAACTATTTTAAATAAAAAACTGAATCATAGCAGATTTATCTAACTAATGTAAAAAGTGAGCTTTACAGCTCCCTTTTTTATAAACATTACTTTTTTTCAAAACCTGCTCCTTTATTATATCTTTCTTCATTCGCATCAATCCAAGTTTTCTCTTTTTGCGTTTTTCCCAAAAGTAAATAAAATCAAAGCCCACCAATTTAATGATGAGCTTTATATCGTTGTTTAAATGTATTTTTTTACATCTTCTAACTTCTCGTAATCAAAAATGCTCTCAATTATAATTTCTAAACTTTCAACATCCAATTGTGATATTTTATCTCTCATTTCATCTGGTAATTTCCCAAATCTTTTAGTTAATAGCCTTATCGCTATCTTATATGTCTTATAAAGAGTTTCATTCTTCTCCTCCTGTCTTCCTTCCTGTATTCCTTCCTGTCTTCCTTCCTGTCTTAATACTTCAGCTAAAGTCATCACAACTTCACTCCCTTCTGGATAGTTCGTTTCAACCTTCTTGATAATATCTTCAACATCTTCTTTGGTTAATTTCCAACTCGCATTTAATATATATTTCATAAAAGTTTCAAAATATTCTATCCCTGTTTGCTGATCCTCCAATTTCCCAAGATGCTCTGCCGCTCTTTGAACTGTATCTATTATTGCCTTACTATCTTTTGTGAATACATCTCGAAAAATAGTAAGCAAAATCCTTAGCTGTACCTCTCCCTTTATCTCCTCATCTGTGTACCTTGAAAGGTCATAAAGCAGGTACTCATAATTAGGAACATATTTTATAACATCTTCTGGAAGTTCTTTGTAACCCTTAATCATTTCCCCCAATGTGGTCTTAGCATTCCATTTGTCGCTTCCGTGATAAATGACCAGTGGTATAAAAAAATCGGAAGTTTGATTTGAGAATTACTCTTTTGGTACAGGTGGCAATAATACTTTAAAAAGGTTTTGAGACCCTATATTAATAAACTTTACTCTTCCTATATCTTTGAAAGCACTCTTAATTCTAGTCATACCTAACCCCGATTTAACAAAACGTTTTTTGGGGTCAAGCGTAAGGAGTCTTTGATATAGCCATGAATTTCTTCTGATAGGATTATTTTCTTTTATGAATTTATACACACTGTTTCCTGCTATTAGCGCACCAGGATTACTTATCTCAATATTTTTATTGGTAATCGAAATTGTAATTCCTCTAGAAAGATCTAAATAGTCACGGTGTACTAGAGCATTTGCAATCACCTCTTGTAGAGCATCAAAGGGGTAATTGTCAATGTTTATTACATTCTTAAGATAATCAGAAACTTCATCTAACATGGTAAGAATACTTCCATAAAACATTTTTACTTCTTTATAATTTATAAGTTTTATATAGACATGGGGTAAATAAATGGAAGGGTTTTTTCCAAACAATAATAGCCCACCTATAGTGGGATGATAATCATCTTCAACAGTCTGCCCTACAATACCTAGGGCTTCAAGAATAACTTCACTTGGATTGTCACTTACTACATTTAAAGTTTTAAAATAACCTCTAAGTAAGTTACTATCAATCTCGGTCATAGATACATTCTTTAAAATAACTTTCTCATAGGTCATAAAACCATGCTCTTGAAAAAGATTGGCCAATTCACTTCTTCTAGCAAAGTCGGTAGTAGAGCCCCTCCTTACGTAAAATGTTCCATTTTGGATCATCTGGTGGGGCTTATAACGACTTTTAAAAATCGTTAAAACAGCTAACGTCTTCCCCTCATATTTTATAAACTCTAATGATATGGGAATAGGAGGATCACATCGGTTATATATGGTTTGTTGGACCTGCTCTTCCTTATAGTCGGGAGGATTAATCCCAAGTATCCTTTTGGTCTTATCCTCAACCCCAAAGACTATATAACCTCTTCCACCTATTGAATTTGCCATTGCTATAACGTCTTTAGTCAGCTCTTTCTTTTCGCTTTCTGTGGATAAATTCAGCTTTGCCTTAAAATCAAGCTTAGGACCTTCATGCCGCTTGAGCAGGCGTTCTAGTTTAGATTTATCCAAGGTTACACCTCCAAAGAATGTCTACCTTCTCTTTTTAAGCTCATCAAATATATCGTCAAAATTGATTCCTCTTTCAACCATTAATACTGACAAATGATATATAAGATCAGAAATTTCATATATTACTTCTCCATTGTCGGTATTTTTTGATGCAATAATAACTTCAGAAGCTTCTTCTCCAACTTTTTTAAGCATTTTATCAATACCTTTTTCAAACAAGTAATTGGTATACGAGCCTTCCTTAGGGTTTATTCTTCTGTCAACTATAACATCATAAACTTCTTTTAGCACCTTTGATTTATCTCCATATACACTCTCTTCATCAAACACTTTATCCGAAGTTTCTTTCACACCGTCTTTGTCGAGCTCTCTATAAAAACAGGAATAATGTCCTGTATGACACGCAGCTTCAATTTGTTCTACCTTTACTAAAATGGTATCCCCATCACAATCTAAATTGATAGACTTAATCATCTGGAAATGACCTGAAGTCTCACCTTTTAACCACAACTTATTTCTGCTTCTGCTAAAATAATGAACTTTGCCTGTTTCCATTGACTTTATGAATGCTTCTTCGTTCATATAAGCCATCATAAGAACTTCATTTGTTTTATAGTCTTGAGCTATTGCAGGCACCAAACCATTACTATCAAATTTAATCTGTTCTAATAATTCCTTCATCTTATCTTTCCCCCAGTTTTTATTTCTTAAAAATTTTCGTATTTCCTATATTCTAACTTCAGTTCCTCTTTGTTTTAAATACCTCTTCAAATCCATTATTTCCATCTCCCTAAAATGGAACAACGAAGCTGCAAGTACAGCATCCGCTTTTGCATCCACTAAAGCGTCGTAAAAATGCTCCATTTTCCCGGCTCCACCAGAAGCTATTACGGGAATATTTACACTTTGGGAAACTTTTCTTGTGAGTTCTATATCATAGCCGTTTTTTGTGCCATCACAATCCATGCTTGTAAGAAGAATCTCTCCAGCCCCCATCTTTTCGGCTTCAATCGCCCATTCTACTGCATCTTTTCCGGTATTGACCCTTCCTCCGTTTAAATAAACTTCCCATCCTGAATTGTCACTTCGCCTTTTTGCATCTATTGCAACTACAACACACTGGCTTCCAAAACGCCATGCAGCTTCCGATATCAACTCTGGCCTTTTTATAGCAGCTGAATTTACTGAAATTTTGTCTGCACCAGCCTTTAGTATCTGCCTAAAATCCTCTACAGATCTTATTCCTCCTCCAACAGTAAAAGGAATGAATACCTGTTCGGCAACTCTCTGTACAACATCAAGCATAATATTTCTTGCATCAGAAGATGCTGTAATATCCAAAAAAGTCAGTTCATCAGCACCAGCTTTGTCATAAATAGCAGCAACTTCTACAGGATCTCCTGCATCTCTTATATTTACAAAATTAACTCCTTTAACAACCCTTCCTCCATGTACATCAAGGCAGGGAATTATACGTTTTGTCAGCATTTCAAACTACTCCTTATTAAGCAAAATCAAATAAATACCTTAGCAACTGGAGTTTCAAAAAATCCGATTTGAAAGGATTTGTGCCTAAATTGTTGAATATGTATTTTTTTGAAACTCCCTTATAGGCACTACAACGCCACAAATTGCTTAGGGATAACGAAAAAATAACTTCTCATTCTCATATTGTGAAATAGTATCAAATCAAGTATTTTCGTTATCCCAGAGTCGGAACCTATATTTTATATCGTTCCTTATTTTATCGCCCTATTTCAATAGCCTCTTTCAAATCTACATCCCCGGTGTACAAAGCTCTTCCCACTATTGCACCGGCAACACCTACTTCTTTAAGATTTTTTATATCTTCTAATTTTCCTACTCCGCCGGAAGCTATTATTTCAATATTCACCGCTTTAACCATTTCTTCCATAGCTTTTAAGTTGGGTCCACTTAACATTCCATCTCTAGATATGTCTGTGTAAATAATTGTTTTAACACCTAAGTCCTCCATCTTTTTTGCAAAATCCACTGCCTTAAATTCGCTTGTTTTCTCCCAACCTTCAATAGCTACCATACCATCCTTAGCATCTATTCCTATGACTACATTGTTTTCAAAAGTCTTAACCGCACTTTTAACAAGTTCAGGATCTTTGACTGCTGAAGTTCCAAGAATGACTCTTTTTATTCCATCTGCCAAATAATTTTCAATCATTTCAATTGTCCTGATGCCTCCACCTAATTGAACAGGAATCCCTATTTTCCCGGCAATTTCACTTATAACAGCAATATTTTGTGACTTTCCTGTCCTCGCACCATCTAAATCAACCACATGCAAATACTGCGCACCGGCATTTTCCCATTTAAGCGCCATCTCTACAGGGTTATCCGAATATACCGTTTGCTTATCAAATTCACCTTGCGTAAGTCTTACACATTTTCCTTCTCTTACATCCACTGCAGGATAAATAACCATTCACTAACCCTCCTAAATACAACTATATAAAAGTAAAAAAGTTTATTACATTATATCTTTTTTACTTTTATAATCAGATGTATACTATTTATCGATAATAGAATTAAATAACGTAAAATATTTTTGGAGAAAAATATAAGTAGGAACTTATTGTTTACCCGTTCCTAATTTTACAAAATTTCTCAACATTTCGAGTCCAATCTCTCCACTCTTCTCAGGATGAAACTGAGTTGCAAATACGTTTTCCTTCTGAACAGCAACGGAAAAAGTAATACCATAACTGGTATTTCCAGTTACAATATCCTTATCGGGAGTATCCAAATAATAGGAGTGAACAAAATAGACATAAGGATTCTCTGACAAACCATAAAACAGTGGCGAATCACCCTTAATATCAAGTAGGTTCCACCCCATATGAGGCACCTTTAAATTCATATCCTGAGGGAGTTGACGAATTGCTCCTTTTAAAATGTTCAAACCTTGAACATTTTCTCCTCCCTCTTCACTATATTCAAACAGCAATTGCATTCCAAGGCATATTCCCAAAAAAGGCTTACCACTTTCAATTACAGTTCTTATAACATCTATCATACCATGTTTTTTAAGGTTCTCCATTGCATCAGCAAAAGCTCCAACTCCTGGTAGTATTACAGCATCTGCATTTAATATAAAATCCTTGTCAGAAGACACCTCTGCCTCACATCCAATAAAATGCAAAGCTTTTTCTACACTTCTTAAATTCCCCACTTCATAATCTATAATAGCAATCAATTTATTCACTCCAACTAAAAAATCTACTCATATGTTAATCCAACTTTTTACCTGTCAAACACTCATATGCCTCTATATACTTAAGCTCGGTGTTTCTTATCACATCATCCGGCAATTCAGGTGCAGGAGGCTTCTTGTCCCAAGTTATCGATTCAAGGTATTCTCTAAGGAACTGCTTATCAAAACTCTTTTGAGGACGTCCAGGTTCATACTCTTTCATATCCCAGAACCTTGATGAATCTGGAGTAAATACTTCATCAGCAACTACTAGTTCTCCGTCTGCAAAACCAAACTCAAACTTAGTATCTGCCAATATAATACCTTTACTTTCGGCATATTTGCTTGCTTTGTTGTATAATGCAATACTTTTCTCTTTAAGCTGATTGGCAAGATCTGATCCTATTTCTTTACAAAGCACTTCAAAACTAACATTTTGGTCATGTCCCTCAGTCGCTTTAGTTGATGGTGTAAAAATCGGTTCAGGAAGCTTGTCACCCTGCTTTAATCCTTCTGGAAGTTTTATTCCACATATACTGCCGGTAGCTTTATAGTCTTTAAGCCCAGACCCTTCAAGATATCCTCTAACTATGCACTCTGCTTCCACCATCTTAATTTTTTTAACTAACATTGACCTACCTTGAAGCTCTTCTTTAAACTGTGATAGGCCTTCGGGATATTGACTTACATCTGTGGTAATAACATGGTTGCCAATAATATCCTTTGTGTAGTCAAACCAAAACTCTGAAATACTATTTAGTACTTTCCCCTTATTAGGTATGAGGTTTGGAAAAACAACATCAAAAGCTGATATTCTGTCGGTAACTACAATAAGGAGTTTGTCTCCTAAATCGTAAACATTTCTCACCTTACCCTTGATATATACTGGCAATTTAATAAAATCTGTATTGTTTATCAACATACTCTATTTCACTCCTATAAAAAAATTATTATAAAGAACCTTTTGTGGACATTACCCCTTCAATTCTGTCATCAATAAGTACTGCCTGATCTAATGCCCTTCCAAAGGCTTTAAATATAGCTTCAATAATATGATGTGTATTGTTCCCATAAAACAGTTTGATATGTAAGTTCATACCTGCATTGAAAGCAACTGCTCTAAAAAATTCTTCCACCAGTTCCGTTTCCATCGTTCCAAGCTTTTGAGCCGGAAGATTCGCATCAAAAACCAAAAAAGGTCTTCCACTTAAGTCCATCGCAACAAGTGCTAAAGATTCGTCCATAGGAACAAAACATGATCCATATCTCTTAATGGATTTCTTATCTCCTAAAGCTTCTTTTAATGCTTGCCCTAATACAATCCCCACATCTTCAACGGTGTGATGAGCATCAACATGAATATCACCTTTTGCATTGACTTCCAAGTCAAACAGCCCATGCCTTGTAAATAGATCAAGCATATGATCTAAAAAACCCACTCCGGTAGCAATATTGCTTTTTCCGGATCCGTCAAGATTTAAACTAAGCTTTATATCGGTTTCACCCGTTTTCCTACTGATTTGAGATCTTCTTTCCATCTATTAGCTGCCTCCAAACACATCATTATACTGCACTTCTAAAATAGTTTTTGTGCGACAAAATTAAGCTACCATAATAAAGTAACTGAAATTATAACCTTCTTTATTATACCAAAACAATATTATTAATTCTACTATATTTTTGGTGCAAGGGTGCATATTTAAATCGTGATACATATTATGGAAACAACATCTGCGTAGAGGCTTAGAGAATGTTAACGAAGCGAAGGATTAGTCGAATCACTTTTCTTCTTAGTAGCGAGTTTTGATTCGACCCGTAGCGAGTTTTACATTCTCTTAGCCTCGAAGCTTTAGTTGTTGGAATAATATGTCTCACGATGATTAAATACACCCTTGGTGCATCTATTTTACAATATCTTTAAGTTCTTTTAGTAATATATCGTTTTGTTCTTTATTTCCTACAGTGATTCTTATATACCTACTAAGTACAGGATCATTATAACTTCTTATAAGTATTCCCCTTTTCTCAAGTTCCTTTGCAACTGATTTCGCATTAGGAAGCTTCACAAGGATGTAGTTAGCACCGGAAGGATAGACATTTACACTGTCAATCTTCTCAAGTTCCTCTTCTAAATATGCTCTTTGTCCAATCAAATATTTTATCTGGCTGTCTATTTCTTCCCTTGCTTCAAAGACTAGTTTTGCAACCAGTTGAGACAGAGAACTTATGTTATAGGGTGGTTTCACCTTATTAATCTCCTCTGCCATCTTATTGCCGCTTAATGAATAACCGCACCTAATACCGGCAAGTCCATACGCTTTTGACAAGGTACGAAGGACTATAAGGTTTTCAAACTTAGGTAAAAGTGACGCTGAAGATTCTTTTGCAAACTCTGCATACGCCTCATCAAGTACTATAACTGTGTTTTGGCACATTGAGCAAATCTTCTCAATATCCTTCAGAGAAAGTAAATTTCCCGTTGGGTTATTGGGATTACAAAGAATAATCATCTTTGCACTTTCGCTTTTGGCTTTTTTTATAAATTCATCTATATTATACTCAAACTTATTTTCCTCTTTTAACTCTACTTCAATAAAACTTCCTCCACCAATTATCGTATCTATCTTATACATCCCAAAGGAAGGTGTAGGAAAAATCACCTTATCATCCTTACCCACAAAGGTATTTACCAATACTTGTATCAATTGATCTGAACCAGTTCCAACCACAATACCTTCCATATCAACTCCCCAGTATTGTGATAAAGTCTTTCTAAGCTCGATGGATTCAGTATCAGGATATAAATTTAACCCAGGACCGTTCATTATTATATCCGCAAGTTTTTTTCTTACGCTCATAGGTAAATCAAACGGACTCTCATTTGCATCAAGCTTTACTCTATATGGCACTTGGTTTGCGGTATATGGCACAAACGTTTTAAACTCCGGCCTTATTAAATTGTTTATCATTTTATCTCTCCCCCATTTTCTAAACTTACTCAAACCTCACTCTAATAGCATTAGCATGTGCCTTGAGCCCCTCAGCCTCAGCAAACATTATCACATCGTCTTTTACTTGACTTAAAGCCTTTTTGGAATAAGAAATAATGCTTGACTTTTTCATAAATTCAGAAATATTAAGAGGCGAGAAAAATCTTGCTGTTCCACTTGTAGGAAGAACATGATTTGGCCCGGCATAATAATCTCCTAAAGGTTCCGAAGAATAATTTCCCAGGAAAATCGCGCCAGCATTCTTTATATAACTGATAAGACTAAATGGTTCATTCACGCAAAGTTCAAGATGTTCTGGTGCAATCTTGTTTACAACATCTATTGCACTATCAATGCTATCCACCAGTATAATTGCACCAAAATCTTTTAAGGATTTTTCTGCCATTTCCTTTCTTGGAAGCTGGTTAAGCTGAAGTTCCAATTCACACTTTACTTGTTCTGCCAAATCTTCAGAAGTAGTAACTAAAAGTGAAGATGCAATAGCATCATGTTCTGCCTGAGAAAGCATATCCGCAGCTACAAATCTAGGATTTGCCGTTTCATCAGCTACAACCATTATTTCACTTGGCCCTGCAATCATATCTATGTCACAATATCCATAAACCATTCTTTTTGCCAATGCTACGTAAATATTGCCTGGACCTACAACCTTATCCACCTTCGGTATGGATTGCGTTCCAAATGCCAGTGCCGCAACAGCTTGGGCACCACCTATTCTGTATATCTCATTTACACCAGCTTCATTAGCTGCTACAAGTACAGCAGGATTAATTCCTTTAGAACCTCCCGGTGGTGTAACCATCACTATCCTTTTTACACCTGCAACTTTAGCCGGAACAGCATTCATCAAAACAGATGATGGGTAAGCTGCAGTGCCACCCGGTGAATAGATACCTACAACTTCAATAGGATTATATAGCTGACCTAACAACACACCATCTTCGCCTGTTGTAAACCACGACTTTTCCAACTGTTTCTCATGGAACTGTGCAATATTTTTTCTGGCTCTTTTAATTACTTCTATGAGCTCCTTATCAACCTTTCCATACGCTTCTTCTATTTCCACCTGAGATACCATCAAATTATCAGGACAAAGTTCAGTATTGTCAAACAAGGCAGTATATTCAAAAACGGCCTTATCTCCATTCTTTTTAACATTATTGACTATATCCGAAACTCTATCTTGTGTATCCCCATATTCAATCTGGCTTCTTGATGCTAGTTTATTAAAAATATCACTGTCCTTCTTTGACCTCAAATCTATAAACTGTATCACTTAAGTCACCTCTTTTCTAGTTCTTTTCTCATACCATCTACTATACTGTTAATTCGTTCACTCTCCATTTTCATACTAACTCTATTAACAACCAGCCTTGCACTTATGTCGGCAATATTCTCTAACACTACCAAGCCATTTTCCTTTAAAGTCCTTCCACTTTCAACTAAATCAACTATCACTTCTGACAGTCCAACAAGTGGAGCAAGCTCTACAGAACCATTTAGTTTGATTACTTCTATAGACTCTCTTCTTTTGTGTTCAAAATATTCTCTCGCGATTCGAGGATATTTTGTTGCAACTCTCTTATTGTTAAATTGATCAAGCTTCCCCTGAAGTTCAGAAGGACCTGCCACTACCATTCTACATGCAGCAAATCCTAGGTTTAGCACCTCATACAGATGCCTTCCTTCTTCTAATAAGGTATCCTTACCTACAATACCTAAATCAGCAGCCCCATACTCAACATAAGTAGGAACATCACTTGGTTTTGCAAGAAAAAACTTTATTTTATTCTTTTCATCCTTTAGAATAAGCTTCCTTGATGAACTTTTTAATTCAGAACAATCAAGTCCTATGGCTTCAAACAACTCAACTGAAAGTTCTGTAAGCCTTCCTTTTGATAACGCAACAGTTAAATATCTCATACTTTACCTCCCTAACAGTTCATCTATAGTTACGGTCGAAATTTCGTCCCTTTGTATATTGTGCACTTCAATTACCTGATCATCAATAACATTTATTATTCCGCCAATCTCCTTAGCTTTTGCATATTCCTTCACATCTTTAGGGTCTTTTCTTGTAACATCAATTTCAACTACAAGTCCCTGTTCCCTTAATGCCTGGCAAACATTTAAAGCAGTCTTTCTACCTTTCTTACTATAACAGATTATACTGTCTATAGAAGGTTTTTCAGACTCTATCTTTTGACGCTCAAGAGCCATCATTATCATATTTATCCCCAACGAAAACCCAGTAGCAGGACTCACTTTCCCAAATTTTTCTACCAACTTGTCGTATCTTCCTCCACTCAAAATAGGGAATCCTGCTCCATATGTAAAACCTCTGAAAATTATACCGGTATAATAGTTTAAATTTTGTACCATTCCAAGATCTATCGATACATATTTGCTAAGTCCATAATCATCAAGTATTTTAATTATACTTCGCAAATTTTCAAGAGCATTTATTGATTTTTCATTAAGAGAGTATTTTTCAACATTATCAATAACATCTAAAGATCCAAATAATCTTGGAAGACTCAATATTAGTTCCTTTAAATCTTTCCTTATATCATGTGTATTTACCAATTCCTCTACGGCAAGATAGTCTTTTCTATCAATGAGAACACGAATTTGTTCGGTCTCTTCATCCGAAAGTCCCGTCTCTTCCATCAAACCTTTGAAGAAATCTACCTGTCCAATATCTATCTGAAAGTTTTCTAACCCAGACACTTTTACTGCATTTATTGCAGTTGCTATTATCTCTGCATCTGCCTCTGGTTCATTTATCCCCAATAATTCAGCACCTGCCTGAGTAAATTCTTTTTGCTTTCCTCCACCTAACTCCTTATAGTTAAAGGTATTTCCAATATAACAAAATCTCAATGTATGACTTACATCTTTATATTTGGTTGCTGCAATTCTTGCTATAGGAATGGTGATCTCCGGTCTTAAAACCAGTATACGACCCTGCTCATCAAAGAATTTAAACATCGTCTCTTGTGCAGTAATTCCATCTTCTGCAAGAAAAGCATCATAAAACTCAACAATAGGAGTCTCAACTTCATAAAAACCGGAGCTTCTAAATACTTTTCTTATCTTCTCTTCAATATTTCTTTTAACAAAACACTCGTTTACAAGCACATCCTGAACCCCTTCAGGGGTATATATTTTCCAATTAGCCAATATAGCCCACCTCACTTCGATACTTTAATGCGTTAAAGTTATAAATCAATGAATTAAAATAATTATAGTATAATATAAATTATTTGTCAATAAAAAAAGATGATTCGGGTGTATTTAATCATCGTGGACCATATTATTCCAATAACTAAAGCTCCGAGGCTAAGAGAATGTATAACTCGCTACGGGTCGAATCAAAACTCGCTACGCTCAAACAGTGATTCGACTAATCCTTCGCTTCGTTAACATTCTCTAAGCCTCTACGCAGATGTTATTTCCATAATATGTCTCACAATTAAAATATGCACCCAGATTCCATGATTCAAAAAAATCTCTGGTCAACTGTAGTTCAAGAAAATTCGCTTCGCTCATGACTTTAAATCTTTTTAAGTTAAGGGATGCAAATTAATGATAGTAATATTTTTTAACTGACATTAAGGTTGTACCTGCCTCGTTTTAGCGTCAAATGTCTCCATTCGAAGACTTTCGCATAGAATCTGTACGCCTTGGGTTGATAATTTTTAGCCGCGTATTAAGGACATCCTGTCCTATACGCTAAAAATGCCATCCGTGGCATTTTTGCTTCAAATTATCAAACTCTCAAGCTACAGCTTCTAGTGCTCACGTCTAGGAATTACGTCATTTGATACTAAAACAGGTTCTACTATTAATTAAACTCTTTATTTTTGTTTTTACATTTTCTAGGTGTTTTATAAATTGCTATACTTTCAAAAAAACAAGCCCACCTTTTTTTCGGTGAGCTTATTGTTATATCACATATTAAATAGTCTCGATGTCAAGTTTAATCTATCCTAATTATTAGCTTTGCCCTAGCAAAGCCTTTCTCATATATGCAAAATCTATTGCATTAACAGTTCCGTTACCATCCATATCTGCAGCTTCTTCCCACAAATCATATGCAGGTGTCTTAATACCTAACAACCACATTCTTAAAAGACCAAAATCAAGTGAATTGAATGTCCCATCTCCATTAACATCTCCTTCAACAACCTCTGAAGGTGCTGGTGTCTCAACCTGTGGTGTAGGTGTCTCAATCGGTGTAGGTGTTTTAGTCGGTTTAGAAGTCTCAGCTGGTGATGTAACATGAGGTGTATTGTAGTATTCACCTAATGAAATACCGTTTTTACCAAGTGCCACCTGATGGTCAAGACCAATATATTTACCACTTGAAGTCTGCCATAAAGACTTTTCAAATAGACTAAATTTTTCATTATCCCATGTTGACCAATCGTTCCCGATCAATCCTCCAGTGTCACCGGAATTTGGATTTATACACCAGAATGTATGGTTAATACGGTTATCTATCATGTAATCTCTAAGAAGTTCCATCCACTTCTGATTTTTTCCTCCATCCATATGTCCGCCCCACTCGCCTATTAACAGTGGTGCTATCTTTTGATCATCTATATATGCCCAAGTATCATACCAGTAATCATCTAACAACGTTTGGGTTGTAAAATCCTTTTCAAACCAACTCTGCGCATAAACTGAAGGACCATAATCATGGGGTGAATATACTATTTGACTATTTAGCTCACCTAAATCTATAGGATAATCTTTAACTCCTCTAAGATTACCACCCCACCATGCGCCATACCATGGTGCATCGTCTCCACTTGCGCCCCAAATATCAGGAGTATCATATGTATAACCCTTTTCAGTCTTAGGATATTGTTCTACACCCTCAATACATATCAACATATTAGGATTAGCTTCAAGTATTGCTTTAGCACACGTTTCTGCAGCATACTTCCAGTTATTTTCATCAGTAGAATCATCCCACTTGGCTACATCAGAAGGGCATTTGTCACCTTTGTAACCACGCTTTCCATGAGGTTCATTTTGTAAGTCCATCGCTATTATTGTATCGTCATTTTTATATTTATCTGTTAACCACACCAAAGTATCCATCCACATATCAGTAGTTATTACACCTGCTGTAGCTGTTTCTTTACCATACCATAATTCATACATGTGACCGGAATTATTAGCATCGGGACTATGTATATCAATCATTACTTTAATTCCAAACTCTTTAAAATATCCCATTGAAATGTCGAATATCTCCATACTGTTTTTAGTTGCATCAGTCTCAGGATCATAAAAATCCGGATTCATAACAGTATAAGGAGGATCATTAGTAGCCGTAACACTTGAAACTTCATTTGGTTTTCCTATCATCCAACTATAAAGAAGCTCTGTGGAAATAGGTATTCTTACTAGACCTATGCCTTTATCCGCTACACTTTCTATAATATCCTTTACATCATACCATGCACCGTGGAAACAATTCTCGCTACAGTTAAAACCAAACCAGTTAGCACCGGTAAGCCAAACTTCATTTCCATACATATCAAGAATCTTATCACCTTCACAATGCAGCCAATCATCATTGTTCGTATCTACCGCTTTAACTTCAACTCCGCTGTTTGTTGACAAACAGCATACAGCAGTAATCATTAGTGCAGCAGCAAATGCAACAACTCTTTTTCCTAATTTCATATAACCTCTCCCCTTATAAATTTTGTACTTTTATTTAAACTTGTTAAAAGTTGAAATAACATTTTTCCACTTTCACTTCATTCAAAAAAGTGGAACGAAATAAAAAACACCATTCCATTTATCTCTTATATTAATTCGAGCAATTATTAGTTCTTAGGGGGTGTTAATTGATATAAATATAAAACTTTTCTTGTGATGTTTAGACTAAAACATTTTTAAGAACTTAAAAACTCTCCTAATACTATTTTATTAGAGATTCACTATGAAATCAATATAAAATTTTTACTTGGGTGTATTTAATCATCGTGGACCATATTATTCCAATAACTAAAGCTCCGAGGCTGGTCGTTTCGCTACGCTACACTGCTCGCCTATGCAACCTAAGCTAAGAGAATGTATAACTCGCTACGGGTCGAATCAAAACTCGCTTCGCGAAGAAAAGTGATTCGACTAATCCTTCGCTTCGTTAACATTCTCTAAGCCTCTACGCAGATGTTATTTCCATAATATGGCTCACATTTTAAATATGCACCCTTTTTACTTTCTCTAAATGGTAATTTGTCTTGCCTTAAATCCAATATCATAAGCTTGAAACTAAGATAATCTATATGTTTAAAAACAGCTTCTCTTACAAAGTTGCAAAGTATTTTTGTAATCACTTAATTTCTATTTCATAACCTTCACTATTTATTTCAAAATCATCCGAAGTCCCTGCAATAAAACCTTGCAGATATTTTGCCTTGTTTACTACATCTTCAAAACTTTCCATATCAAGCTCTTCACTGAATTCTATACTTTCACCTGCTTCTACTACCGTATTTGTAAGTGCCATTATAAACATCTTACCCTTTGACCATGTATATAGGATTTCTTTGTTTTCATCAAGCAGTTTAAAATCAAACTTCTGTCCCGATGTCTGTATTGTTATATTATCATTAGTATTATTTGTTATCTTCAAATTCATCTTAAATGATTTATCATTTTTTTCATAACTAGGCTCAATAACTACTTCCTTTTCTGATGATTCCCTTTCAATTTTCACTTCATAACCATCACTATTTATTTCAAAATCATCCGAAGTCCCTGCAATAAAACCTTGCAAATATTTTGCCTTGTTTACTATATCTTCAAAGCTTTTCATATCAAGCTCTTCACTGAATTCTATGCTTTCACCTGCTTCTACTACCGTATTTGTAAGTGCCATTATAAACATCTTATCCATTGACCATGTGTATAGGATTTCTTTATTTTCATCAAGCAATTTAAAATCAAACTTCTGTCCTGATGTGTGATTTATTGTTATACTTTTTTCAGTATTATTTATAATTTTCAATTTCATCTTAAATGCTCTATCATTTTTTTCATAACTAGGCTCAACCACCACTTTCTTCTCCTTATCTTCTTTCACTATACCTTTAGCGTCATCTAGATTATCTGTCAGCCTTTCCAAAACAACCAAAGCCTCAGCCCTTGTTGCAATTTTTTTAGGAGCAAACCTATTCTTTCCCCTGCCTCTAATAAAACCAAGCCTTGATGCTTTCTTTACTGCCTTCTTATACTTTTTATCAATATTTTTGTCATCATAAAAATCGGTAGAATCCTCCAACACATCAACTACTGTATTAAATTTGTAGTTGTACCCATTAATGAGGTAGTTAACCATCTCTTCACGTGTTATTTTATCCTCAGCTCTAAATTCAGTCCTGTCATCAACAATATTTAATACTGAAAGATCATATAACACACATGCAAACCAGTCGTCATTATTTACATCATTAAAAAATTCTTTGATATCCGGAGCTACTAAGTAATTATTTTCAATGCCCAGTGTTTTGTGTAATGCCGCTATGAACTCGGATCTTTTCATATTTTTGTCTGGTAAGAACTTTCCATTGCCAAAACCTTTAATCAAACCCTTTCCAGACATTTTAACAATAACATCCTTTGCCCAGTGAGTTGAGATATCCGTAAACTCAACTTTACCAACTAACCTCGGTTCTTTTTCAGCTTTTGCCCCTGCCATTACAGACATATTGACAGCTAAAAAGACCATCGCCATAAAAACCAATAAAAACCTTTTCATAAATAACCCTCCAAACATTTATCCTTTACCCATTCCATAGGTTTTTAACATTATACTAATTAGACGCAGAACATTAATATTTTGTTCCAATCTTTTTAGCATAATCACAAAATCCAGTGACGTTATGTAAAATGGGATTTATTCATGCTTTCCAAATATATAATCATAAAGGATAAAAATTGCTACAATAAGCAGTGGAAATGTGGACGTATATTTTTATTTGATTCAAACATATAAAAAAACCCTAAATCCAATAGACTTTGGGTTTTTAATAAGGGAGTTTCAAAAAAAATACATACTCAATAATTTAGTTGCAAATCCCATTATGGAAGCTTTTAAACTTCCTTAATGGGAAAATTATTTTGCTATGCAAAAAATGGCAATCGGATTCTTTTAAACTCCAGTTGATCAGTTATTTATTTGATTTTGCCTAATATCTCTATCATAATTTAGATAAATTCGCAAAGGCCGCCATCAATCTTTTCATACCATTACCTTTAAAATGTATCTCCAACATGAAATCATCTTTATCTTTTTCAACTTTAGTAATAATACCCATTCCAAATTTCTTGTGTTCAACCTTATCTCCCACACTGAAATTTGACGCTGCTACTTTAGGCTTACTAACTTCAGTAAAAGTAGTAGTTCTGAAACTAGATGGCACGCCGAAGTTTCCTCTTACAACATTAGCACTTTTATTAGAAGCTACTTTTTGAGAAATACGCTCCTTCTTTTCATTTCCCTCTATCAATTCTGGTGGAATCTCGTTTAAAAACCTTGACATCCTATTATATGAAGTATTACCAAACAATGTCCTGGTAAATGTATTTGTCAAATATAGACTTTGCTTCGCTCTGGTAATACCTACATAACACAACCTGCGCTCTTCCTCTAACTCACCTTCATCCGTAACTGAGCGGTAACTTGGGAAAATCCCTTCTTCCATACCTACCATAAATACAACTGGAAATTCAAGTCCTTTTGCGCTGTGCAATGTCATAAGTACTACATAGTCACTATCCTCATCCATATTGTCTATGTCTGCAACAAGTGATACATTAGCAAGAAAATCTTCAAGGCTCTGCTCCTCATTATTTGCTTCAAACTCTAATGCAACAGACTTTAATTCCTGTATATTTTCAAGCCTTGACTGAGCCTCAAGAGTATCTTCTTCCTCATAATACTTCTGTATTCCTGACTGTTCTATAACTTCCTGTATCAATTCCGATACCTTCATTGATTCCTTTAGCACACGAAATCTTGAAATCATAGACACAAAACCTTCAAGTTTTGAAGCAGCCCTGCCTAATTCCGGTATTTCTTTGGCAGATGATATAATGGCAAAAATGCTTACACCCCTACTGTTGGCAATACGCTCTGCCTTTTCTATAGTCGTCGTACCAATACCTCTCCTAGGCTCATTTATACATCTTTTAAGACTTATGTTGTCGGAAGGATTCTGAATCAAACGAAGATATGCAATAATATCCTTAATTTCCTTTCGGTCGTAGAACTTCAAGCCTCCGAATATTTTGTAGGCAATTCCTTCCTTCATAAGCATTTCTTCCACTACACGAGACATTGCATTTACTCTGTATAATATGGCAAAATCCTTATACTGCATATCTTTCATAGTACTAAGTCTTTTTATTTCATTGGCAATAAAATATGCCTCTTCATGTTCATTTGCACACTCACAATGTCTAAGCTTGTCCCCACCCTTATTCTCAGTCCAAAGGCTCTTGTTCTTTCTTCCAAAATTATTCTTAATTACACAGTTAGCAGCATCCAAAATAGTCTGTGTTGATCTGTAGTTTTGTTCGAGCTTAATCGTTTTACAATTCTTAAACTCTTTTTCAAAATCTAAAATATTTCGAATATTTGCACCTCTCCATCCATAAATGGACTGATCATCGTCACCAACAACACAGAGGTTTTTGCTTCTACTAGAAAGCATACTAATAAGTGAATATTGCGCTGTATTTGTGTCCTGATACTCATCTACTAATATGTATTTGAATTTTCTTTGATAATAATCTAAAACTTCAGGGTAATTAGAAAAAAGCTTAATGGTCAGCATAATTATATCATCAAAGTCTAGAGCGTTATTTTGTTTTAACTTTTTTTGATACAACTCATATATTTTAGCTATCTTAGACATTCTAAAATCCGCAGCATACATTTTGGCATATGTAGCAGGATCAATAAGCTCATCTTTAGCTCTTCCTATATCTCCTAGCACCGATTTTGGTGCAAAATTCTTTTCATTTAAGTTTAATTCCTTTAAACAGTCTTTTACAACAGTCTGTTGATCCGTATAGTCAAATATAACAAAGCTTCTGTCATAATCAATTTTTTCAATATCTCTTCTAAGTATTCGTACACACATTGAATGGAAAGTACTTACCCAAATACTATCACTCACATTTTCTATTAGACCGTCAATTCTTTCCCTCATCTCTTTAGCTGCCTTATTAGTGAAGGTTATAGCCAATATGCTTGAGGGGTAAACATTTTTTTCCTTAATAAGATAAGCAATTCTATTTGTAAGAACCCTAGTCTTTCCACTTCCCGCACCTGCTAATATCAGAAGCGGTCCATCCACATGCAATACCGCTTTTTTCTGTTCATCGTTAAGCCCTTTCAACAAATCCATAGTACAAACCTCTCTTAACTTTGCTTGTATTTAATTCTACCTAATATTAAATGCCGAGATTAATCTCGGCATTTAATATTATAGTCAAAATACATACATATTACAAATATATATTTTTTATTTTATTTTTATTTTATTTTTATTTTATTTTTATTTTATTTTTATTTTATTTTTATTTTATTTTTATTTTATTTTGTTATAGTCTATTACACATCCGGTTCAATCAAGCCGTAATTACCGTCTTTCCTACGGTAAACCACGTTGGCCTCCATTGTTTCGGAATTTGAAAACATAAAAAACTCATGTCCTAACATATTCATTTGCAAAATCGCTTCTTCAATGTTCATAGGCTTTATCGGAAACTTTTTAGAACGTACAACTTTAAATTCATCTTCATACTCATCATCTGCTTCTTTAACATTCTCAAATTTCAAACCACTTTCATGGTATTTTTTTAAAATTTTAGTCTTATTTCTTCTAATTTGACCTTCAAGACTATCAACAACCTTGTCTATGGAAGCATACATATCATGATTTTCCTCTTGTGCCCTAAATACCCCACCTTTAAAAGGTATCGTCACCTCAACTATCTGTCTGTTCTTTTGTACACTCATAGTTATTTGTACTTCAGTATCTTCATGGAAAAACTTTTCTAGTTTTCCAACCTTTTTGATAGCTTTTTCCTTTAAAGCTTCAGTCATTTCAATGTTTTTTCCAGAAACAATAAATTTCATATAAGCACAGCCCCTTTCTGTCTATAACAGGCATGTACATTTTAATTTTGTACACCTGTCAAAAAATACTTCATAATATTTTTACCCCTTAAAAGCATTAGTATAACACTTTAAACTAAAATAAATCTACACCTCCATAGTTTTTTTATTTCTCGAACCGGTTGATGCAATATAAAAAGTCAAATCATATACATTTTCTTTTATAGAGTTTCAAAAAATAAATATTCAATAGTTTAGTTACAAATCACCATAAATCAATTTTTTTTGAAACTCCAGTTGATCATTTATTTACTTCTTTGCTTATTAAACTCAAACTACTCATTTGGGTTTAATGGGAGTAAAAATATTGGTAATAATATAAGTTCGACACTCAATTAACAAATCCTTCTTTACTTATGAACGATTAAAATAAAAGTTACAACTCTGGGATAACGAAAAAACTTAATTTGATAATGTCTTCACACTATGAGAATAGAAAGTTATTTTTTCGTTATCCCTTACCTTATCAACATTAAAAACAGCACAAAAAATTTTCCACACATTTTCCCACATTTATTTCACAAAACGTGTGTTTTGTGTATATAAAACCTGTGGATAATGTGGACAAATCTGTGAATAACTTATTTTAGCTTATTTTACATGTGGATAACCCTGTTATTTTCTATTTAATCTTTGCAGTTTTATGTATACCAACTTTTTCAAATACTTTGCTAGTATAAAATACACTATTTTAGGAAATACTTATTATTTTATGGTTTTTACTACTTTTATTTCCATTTTTATATATCAATCTCATTAGTTCTATGTAATTTTTTAGTTCTTTCACCAATTATGTTAAGTAGGTTGCGCAATATACTACTTCAAGTCTAAATAAAATATAATTATAATTATCCACAGCAGTTTTTTATACTTCATCTTACTACTCTTACAAAATTAAATTTTTTTATTCTCACAAACCGTCTATATATAAGGCTTATAAAATTTTTTAAAAATTTTTTTAATTTTTTTTCAAAAAACGCTAAAGTATTTTTTATTTTGTTCGATATAGTATTTGAACAATTTAAAATTACTCCCCTAATATCCCGTAACATTCACCCGTCTTTTATGGAATGTTATGGGGCTTTTTTTGCCCAAATTAACAGATAAGGGACAGTGAAAATATAACTTGGGATAAATTTTTCACTATCCTCTTTTATGGAGTTTCAAAAAAATATATATCCATTAGCCGGTTTTAAAAAAGAACCTATACACCATTCAAATCACAAATACCCTCAAATCAAAGTTTTTGCAATTGCCTTATTTCTGTTACAAAACTTTGCATGGAAGTTTTTAAGCTTTTATGCAGAGGAGCAATATTTTGCTATGCAAAACTGCAATCAAACTTTTTGAAATTCCAGTTGCAAAGTTTCTTTGATTTTGCATTGTTTAAAGCCCAAATACTATATTGCCGATTCTCCTTCTTCCCCTGTGCGAATTCTTATAACACGTTCTACATCGTATACAAATATCTTGCCTTCACCTTTATCCCTTCCAGTTCTGGCACTAGTGATAATAACATCCAATATTCTATTTAAATCACTGTCCTTCACAACTACATCAACAGAAATCTTAGGCAGAAGATCCAACTCATACTTTTCCCCTCTCCATATTTGTTGAATTCCTCCTTGCTGTCCTCTTCCCTCTATTTCTGTTATCATAACTCCATTACAATTAACCTTCTTAAGCTCATTTTTGACCTTATCTAAGAGTTCCGGCTTAATTACTGCCTTGATATGCTTCATGTACAACACCTTCCTTAGTTTTTATACTTTTTTTGCCACTATCACTTACAATTGCTGCATATCCTGGCTTCCGAGATAAAAATTCAGGATATGCAATATTTCCATGCTCCCCAATATCCAATCCTGTAATTTCCTCTTCAAGAGTTACTCTTATACCAAGAGTCTTTTTAATGACAACCCATGTAAATAGCGAAACAGGAAATACAAATGCTGCAACAACCATAATACCAAGCAATTGGCTACCCAGCAAAGAAAAGCCACCTCCCATAAATAATCCGTTATGCGACGATAGAGTAGTTGTACCTGCTTTTGCGAAAAATCCTACGCATAATGTACCAAACACACCATTTGCAAGGTGAACTGAAGTAGCACCAACAGGATCATCCAATTTGAGTCCATCAAATATTACCACAGCAAATACTACGACAATACCGGCAATTGCACCAATAATCAACGAACTTAAAACATCCACATAGGCACATCCAGCTGTAATTGCAACCAACCCTGAAAGACAACCGTTAATTGTCATACCAATATCTGGTTTGCCAAGAAAAACCCATGACACAAACGTAGATGTGATAACTGCCGCTATTGCAGAGGTGTTTGTAACCATAAAAATGTGTGTAACATCTGCAGGATTTGCCATAGACATAGTTGAACCGGGATTAAACCCAAACCAACCAAGCCAGAGTATAAACAAGCCGATAGTGGCAAGTGACATACTGTGTCCTGGAATAGGATGTATTTTACCATTCTCATCATACTTTCCAAACCTAGGTCCAAGAACAATAATACCCGCAAGAGCTGCCCAACCTCCTACCGAATGAACAACGGTTGATCCTGCAAAATCCATAAAGCCCAGTTTAGATAAGAAGCCGCCTCCCCATATCCAATGCCCTACTATTGGATAAACAAAAAGGGTAAGAATAAATGAAAATATAATAAATGAAATATATTTAACTCTTTCTGCTACAGCACCAGAAACAATCGTTGCCGCAGTGGCGCAGAACACCAATTGGAAAATAAATTTAGCCCAGAATGGTACATTAGCACTTAAAGTATATACACTTTCATCAATATCCCCTAATATAAACAGTCCTTTTGTACCAACAAAGGGGTTATCACCACCAAACATAAGCCCCCAACCCAATAAAAGAAATCCTAAAGATGAAACTGCAAACACAATAAAGTTCTTTGAAAGAATGTTTACGCAGTTTTTTGATCTCGCAAAGCCTGCTTCTACTGCTCCAAAACCAAGATTCATAAAAAATACAAGCATCGCTGCAAGCAGCACCCATAAAGTATCAATTGCCATTTCAATATTCATAAAAAACCTCCTCAAGTTTTCTTGTCCGCTGTATAATTCTTATCAAAAGGTCTGTTTTTTCACAATCTTTCTAATAAGATACTGTTCAGCCGTTTTTGCAACGAATATCTTTTTTCCGCTACAAAATGAATTTATAAAAATAAAGCGGCATGCACTCGTTTTAAGTGCATACCGCCATTGTTAACATTCCTATCATTAGGTTTTAAATAAGGTGATTTCAAAAAATCTAGATTGAATGGCTTTATGGCCTGAATACTGCGTAGGTTATTTCTTGAAGCAGTTTAATTCACTATTTTTGAAATCACTTATCAAATTTTTTAATACAAAAGCAAATAATAACTAACAAATCGGAGTTCCAAGATACTTATTTTGCACTTTTTTATAGCAAAATAATGCGCCTATGCTTGGAGGCTTAAAAGCTTCCATAATAGGTTATGCGCTTGAAATATTGAATACGTTTTATTTGAAACTCCTTATCTTTTTTTACAAATTGTAAGTCAAATTTATTGCTTTTGCTATTTCCTTCATTTTTACGCCTCGGTTCATACTTTGCTTTTGAATCATTCTAAATGCCTCTTCCTCAGTCAAATTCAATTCCTTCATTAAATGACCTTTCGCCTGTTCTACTTCTTTTCTTGTCTCAATAGTATCCTTAAGATCCTCTATCTCCTTCTCTAACGCCAACACCTTTTTCCTGTTTTTTATCACAAGTTCAACTGTATTTAAAAATATTTCTTTGTGCAAAGGTTTTTCGACGACTACAATATCATATTTAGATTTTAAATACTCAAGGGACCCTCTCTGCTCACTACTTGCTATAAGGATAACATCGCACAATTTATCTTCAATTGCAATTTTAGCAACTTCAATAATATTTTGCGGTGACAAATTATAGTCCATGACAGCAAGGTCCGGTCTCAAGTTAACCAGTTTTCTTAAGGCATCGTTTGCATTATTTGCTTGCTCTACAACCTGGTATCCCATTGCATTCAAAACAACTTTTAGCTTCTTAGTTGAATTTTCATTACTCATAGCCACCAGTATCCTTGCTGGCTCCATAACTGCACCTCCTATGCAGTGCTTACTTTATAAGTTATATACAAATGTATATCACACAAAACCTAGTATTTAGTTAAATACTGTTCCAATTCCCATTCACTGACCTTAGTTCTATAATTATCCCACTCTTCATCCTTAGCCTTAATATACTTTTCAAAAATATGCTCTCCTAAAACCTGTCTTGCAAACTCACTTTTCTTCATCACATCTATCGCTTCCTTCAAGCTACCGGGAAGTGCTTCTATACCTTCTTTAAGTCTCTCTTCTTCAGACATATCAAATATATTCTTATCAGTTGAATTAGGAGGATCAATTTTATTTTCTATTCCATCAAGTCCAGCAGCTAATACTGCTGCAATTTCAAGATATGGGTTACATGCTGGATCTGGACATCTTAATTCTACCCTCGTAGCCAAACCTCTAGCTGCTGGAATTCTAATTAGAGGACTACGGTTTCTTGCAGACCAAGCAAGATATACAGGTGCTTCATAACCAGGCACCAAACGCTTATATGAATTTACAACAGGATTTGTTATTGCTGCTATGGATTTCATATTCTTAAGCAATCCACCGACAAACCAATAAGCTTCCTTGCTAAGCTGCAACGGATCGTTCTCATCAAAGAACGCATTTTTTCCACCTTTAAATAATGATGCATTTGTGTGCATACCAGAACCGTTTATTCCATAAATAGGTTTTGGCATAAACGTTGCATGTAGTCCATTTCTTTGAGCAATGGTTTTAACAACCAACTTAAAGGTCATTATGCTATCTGCAGTGGTAAGTGCATCACCATATTTAAAATCAATCTCATGCTGACCTGGTGCAACTTCATGGTGGGATGCTTCTATTTCAAATCCCATATCTTCAAGAACAAGACACATATCTCTTCTTGCATTTTCACCTAAATCTACCGGTCCTAAATCAAAGTAACCTGCATTATCATGAGTCACTGTAGTTGGTTTACCATCATTATCTGTAAGGAACAAAAAGAATTCGCACTCAGGACCTACATTAAATATGTCATATCCCATATCATTAGCTTTTTTTAAAGCCCTTTTCAATACATACCTAGGATCTCCTTCAAATGGAGTTCCATCCGGATTATATACATCACATATCAATCTAGCAACTTTTCCTGCCTGTGGTCTCCAAGGAAAAATCACAAAAGTGTCTGGATCAGGTCTTAGATACATATCTGATTCTTCTATTCTTACAAACCCCTCTATGGAAGAACCATCAAACATGCACTTATTGTCCAGCGCCTTTTCAAGCTGTTCCGCTGTTATTGCAACATTCTTAAGCATACCGAAAATATCAGTAAACTGAAGACGGATAAATTTAACATCCTGCTCCTTTACAATTTTCAAAATATCTTCCTTATTATACTTTGCCATGATATTATCTCCTTTCATATATATGTTTCTCGAAAAGTGTATTCATTTTTTCGAGAAATCATGGACGTCTGCCTATTGAACTCAAAATCTTAATATAAATTACTTAGGTATAATGAAAAACCCCTTCTTTTATTTATAATGTAACAACCCCATAAAATCAAATTTTTTCATCATCCAAAGTTAGAACTTATATTTTAGTCATTCTCTATTGAGTTCAATACACATAAATATAGACCTCAACAGGAATAATTTACAATACTACACCTTATTATACCTCATTAGTATATTTTAAAACAAATGGTTTATTAAAGGTACTATTTTCTATTTAACATCTTATTTATCAATGCAATTTCAAAAATCAAACTTTTTTGCAATTTCAATAATATAATATTGCATTTTTTTGCTTTTTTACATCTCATGCACTTTGCTAAAAACAAAAAGGACATACACGTAAGATTTCACTCTTCATCGAGTACGTCCTAAATTTCCTATTATGCTACGTAGCATTTTAATAAACAAAGTTAAACCAACTCAACTTCTTGTTAAAATTATAGCACAAAGTCTTGTCCGCTTTCAATAGTTTTTTATAAGTTTTTGCAATTTTATTTTTTTAATCTTGCATTTTGTTATAAAAAAAACATCAATCAAGTTGTTTGAACCTCCAGTTGCAAAATTTTTATTTGTTCTTGCATAATAACTGTACAAATATTCTTTAAGGGAGTTTCAAAAAAATACATTTCCAATATTTTAAGTTACAAAGCCCATTATGAAAGCTTTTAAGCTTCCAAGCATAGGTGCATTATTTTGCTTCGCAAAAAATGCTATCAAATTTTTTGAAACTCCAATTGATCAGTTATTTTTTTGATTTTGCCTAAATCCGTGTATCACTTATTATATGTCCATCCTTCATTGCAATTCTCCTTTTACAATAAGCAACAACATTTTCATCATGAGTCACTACAATTACTGTCTTTCCATTTTTATTTATATTAACTAAAAGATTCATTATATCTTTACCGGTATCCTGATCCAAGTTGCCAGTTGGTTCATCTGCCAATAAAACATCTGTTTCCTGAGCCAGGGCTCTAGATATTGCCACTCTTTGCTGTTGCCCACCGGACAACTCGTATGGATGTTTTTTAGAAATGTCCGATAATCCCACTTCACTTAAGTATATTTTAGCTTTTTCCTTCTTTTGCTTCCTAGTCATACTTCTCACATTAAAAGGCAACATGACATTCTCTATAACATTAAATTCCTTTATCAGTGCAAAATATTGATAAATAAAACCTATTTTTTCATTTCTTATTACAGCAGCCTCTTTATCTTTTATATTACTGGTATCCTTCCCTTGAAAAAAGTAGCTACCTCTAGTAGATTTGTCAATTAGTCCAATTATATTCAACAATGTACTTTTCCCACATCCTGAGGGTCCAGTTATTGCAACCATTTCATTTTTTTCAATGTCCAAATCAATACCTTTAAGAGCATTGGTTTTAGTATATTTTGTTTCATATTGTTTATCAACTTTCATTAAACTAATTATACTCATTATTGTTCTCCTCCTATAAGTTCTCTAGGCTTAAATCTGTTTATCATATAAGTTATCAATACTATTGAAGGTATTTGTATAGCAAAAGCAAATCCTAGCATTTTAAAAAACAATGCCATTGTCAGCTTACTATAGGGCTCTTTAGAAATCCATATTGCCGCTATAATTATTGAAATAAGCAGTAATTTTAAAATTCTATAAATATATTCAAAAATGATTTCATTTTTTCTATAACCTATTGCTATTTTTATACCTGTAACTCTTTTTTCAGAAAAAATACCTGAAATACAAAAACCTATTAGCCCCCCAATACATATTAACAAAATCATCAATATATTAAATATTTCATATGATACAGCTTTATAATTTGATACTGTAAATTGCTTAAGTTGTCTTTCAATTGGTATGGTTTTAATACCTTTTTCACTTAAAACCGAAATCACTTTATCCCGTTGATCAGATGAATTGTATATAAAAAAGCTATTTGTCATTGTATAGTACATAAAATCATCTTCTCGATAACCTATTGGATAATCTTTCATTTTTGTTACGTCATATGGAACAATAATAAAACTATCTAGTTTATTAGTATCATCTACTACTTGTGAACCTGAATTAGTATCAAACATATAACTATTATTATCTATAAAACCTATAATCTGATATTTTTTACTCGAATCACCCTTTATTATATCTCCTAAAGTAAAATATTTTTTATAATCATCTCCAGCATATACAGGTATGCATGACTCGTCATAATCTATCACTTCTGATTGAGATATTTTCATTCTTAATCCATTAAATGAATCCTTCTCTATGTATAATAAAAATATGATATTATCACCTTTCAAATATCTAGAATATTCTTTATAACATTCATTATAATATTTATTATACTCATCTTTAATTTTGTTTTGCATAATTGAAACACTATCGGAAGAGTCAACACTATACAAATAGTTTATTACGGTTATGCCCTCTTTTTTTAACTCAGACAAGGTTTTTACAACATCATATTTTATAAGTTTATCGTCATTAAATGAAACAGAAAACGGAGACACAATTTCAGTATTTTCTAGTGCCATAATGCTTTTTGCCCTGTTTAAAGTTCCATACACATAATCCAGTAACTCAAAAGCACCAGCCGAATAATACAAAACTAAGACCATTTGAAATACTAGTACCAGCTTAACTATTGGCTTCCGAGAAAAATTAACGTGTTCTTTAATGTTACTACTGATTGAAACTCTATCC
>Ga0207721_100156_pt1 | contig 38345 bp, 30 predicted proteins | sample TtaePargueraPR_3_FD_187756 | JGI IMG/M metagenome (GOLD analysis project Ga0207721, IMG submission 187756) | Aerobic enrichment media microbial communities from Bioluminiscent Bay, La Parguera, Puerto Rico - Tt and P2 (1) (SPAdes) | ecosystem: Environmental > Aquatic > Marine > Unclassified ...
CCATATTATTCCAATAACTAAAGCTCCGAGGCTAAGAGAATGTATAACTCGCTACGGGTCGAATCAAAACTCGCTACGCTCAAACAGTGATTCGACTAATCCTTCGCTTCGTTAACATTCTCTAAGTCTCTACGCAGATGTTATTTCCATAATATGGCTTACGATTAAAATATACACCCTTAGCAGTGAGTAAGGATTGGAGATAAATTGTGGATAAGATAATATTAAAAGATATTAAGCTTTATGGATATCATGGTGTGTTGGAAAAGGAAAGAGAAATTGGACAATATTTTTATATAGATATTGAGATTGCTATTGATTTAGAGCAGGCAGGTATTACCGATGAATTAACAAATACTGTGGACTATTCAAAAATATATGATATTATAAAAAATATAAATAATAACAATAAATTTCGACTTGTTGAAGGTTTTGCCCATAACATTTCCAACGAAATACTGTCGAATTTTGATAAAATAGATGATATAACTGTTCAGATTAGAAAACCAGATGCACCTATTGACGGAGATTTTGGGTGGGCCGGTGTTGAAATTAAGAGGTCAAGAGATGCATAATGTATTTTTATCATTAGGTTCTAATATAGGTAACCGGGAGAATAATCTAATTGAAGCAGTAGAGAAGATTAATGATATATGTGAAGTGAAGGTTACTAAAACCTCGAATATATATGAAACAGAACCTGTTGGATATTTGGATCAAGACAAGTTTCTCAACATGGTGGTAAAACTTGAAACTACGTTGAAACCCATTAAGTTATTAGAATACCTACAGAGTATTGAAAAATTATTTAAAAGGACAAGAGAAATTCATTGGGGACCAAGAACAATTGATATAGACATACTTATGATAGATGATATGAAGATTGACCTTGAAGAATTGATAATACCGCATCCTAGAATGTTTGAAAGAGCATTTGTTTTAATACCATTGGCAGAATTACTTGGTGATGAAGATGCTGATATCGTAAATATAAATGATTATATAGATAAGTGTAAGGATAAGGATGGAGTTGTACTATACAAAAAATTTGGATAAGGTGAATTCAAAAAAATAACTGGTCAACTGCTTTTTCAAAAAATTTAGATTGAGGTGCACTGTGACCTAAATATTGTATAGGGTATTTTTTGAAAACGATTAAGGTGAAGCATTACAATTTCCAGATTATTTTTGGGGAAATATTTAAATTCTGTTGTCAGTTAATGAGATTAATGATTTAATTTAGTATTGTGGAGGTGTATTTATGGTTGAAGTTTACTATTATGTACCCCAAGATAAGGCTGATAATTCTATAGATTGTGGTTTGAAACTATCTAAGTGGTATGAAAAGCAGGTTCAAATAGAATCTGAAGATAAAAGATGTTTTTGCGCTCTTTTAAATCCGAAAGATGATATGGATAAATATAAATCAGCGGATTACAGATGCCTGAAGCTTGAGTTGTATTCAAAGTATTGTTTTGTAGCTGATAAGTCCTTATACGAAATAGGCTTAAGTAATGATGATGTTATGAAACTGTATATTGACTCTGTTGTGCCTATAGAAGATTATACTTTTGGAATGTACAGACTTCCAGAATGTCTTGTGACTACTACTGTTATCCCCGAACAGATAAGTTTGCTGGATAAAAGGCTAGATTCTCCAATTCTCTTTAATAGTTCGGAAGAGCTATACATAAACAATGTAATTGAGGATTTTAAGCAGGAATATGATAATTTAAATGATAGACTTCTATTTGGCTTTTTGAAGGGGCGTGCTACAAGAGGAGAGATGGAAATGATTGAAAAGGATGGTAATAGTTTTGTTGCTTTTATAGATAAAAAGAGTGATAGGGCTTTTACTGTAAGAAAACCTTAAAAACAGTCTTAGAACCATTAAATATAAGATGATTACTGCCGGATAACAAAAAGCTTAATAGAACTTGTCATGTGAAATACTAGGAATATTCGGGAAAATGTAGGAATCTTGTTTTTTGTTATTCACTAGTGTAGAGGAAGGATTATTGTGAAGAGAGAAATTTTATCAAAGTTAAAACAAAGCCCTTTAGAATATATTTCAGGAGAACATCTCAGTACTGTTTTGGGGGTTTCGCGAACTTCTATATGGAAAATTATAAATGATTTGAAAGAGGAAGGCTATATTATTGAATCGTCGTCAAAAAAGGGATATAGACTAAATTTCGATTCTGATGTTCTAAATTCTTTTGAGATAGAAGAAGAGCTTCAAACAAAAGTGTTAGGTAGAAATATAGTATATCTTGAAAGTATTGATTCAACTAATAATTATGCAAAAAAAATTGCTCTAGAAGGCTGTGAAGAAGGTACATTGGTTGTCGCTGATTATCAGACTTGTGGCCGAGGAAGATTAGGTAGGGATTGGAATTCTTCAGATAAGAAGGGTGTCTGGATGTCACTTGTTTTGAGGCCTGATATTTCCTTTGAGGACATTCAGATAATCACTTTGGCAGCGTCTGTAGCTGTTGTACAGGCGCTTTTTGAGGTTGCCCAAATTAAAGCAGGAATAAAATGGCCCAATGATATAATAATAAATGGTAAAAAAGTTTGTGGTATATTGGTTGAAATGAATATGGAGATAGACCGGATTAACTTTTTGGTTTTAGGTATTGGGCTAAATGTTAATCAACAGGCAGATGATTTTCCAAAGGAACTTTTAGATAAAGCTGTTTCGTTAAAAATGTATTTGGAAGAGAGCTCAAATAGTCAAAAAAAATTAAAAAGAAATGAATTAATTGTAGCTATCCTCTTAAAGTTTGAAGAAATATATGATAAAGTAAAATGTGGAGCGTTTGAAGATATAATTTCCCAATGGAAAAAATATTCAGTTACTTTAGGTAAAGAAGTTAGCATGATATATAAAAATGAGCGATACACAGGTATTGCAGAGGACATAACTAAAGATGGTAAATTGATAGTAAGATGCAATGATGGTAGTATAAAAGAGGTGTTTTCTGGTGAAGTATCAGTAAGAGGACTTTTAGGTTATAGCTAGACTTTTGCTGAGAGTGATTATGAAAAGTGAAAGAGAGATATTTAAATGATTATAGATTTTCATGTGCATTGTTTTACGGATGAGCTTGCTTCTAAAGCAATCCCTCAGCTTGCAAGACGTGCGAATATTACTCCAAGGCTTGACGGTACTATAAGCAGTATGAAGGAGTCTATGAAAAAGGCAGGTGTGGATAAATCGGTTGTTTTATCCATAGCAACAAAACCTTCACAGGTAGAAAAAATAAATACATGGACTGCCAGTATAGAAGATGATAGTATTGTAGCTTTTGGAAGTGTTCACCCGGATGATGAAAATTGGAAGGCTGAGCTGTTAAGATTGAAGGAAAATGGAATTAAAGGTATTAAGCTACATCCCGATTACCAAAAATTCTTTGTGGATGATAAAAAATTATATCCGATATATGAATTAGCGGTTGAACTTGGTTTGGTAGTGGTATTTCATGCAGGTGTAGATATAGGCCTTCCAAAGCCTTACCATGCTACTCCCGAAGGATTGAGAAGAGTTATAGATGATTTTCCGAAAGGAAAGTTTGTAGCAGCACATATGGGAGGATTTTCGTATTGGGATGAAGTGGAAAAATATATTGTGGGCACAGAAATTTATTTTGATACATCTTATAGCATGAGTTTTATGAAGGCTGAGCAGGTAAGGAGAATTATTGATAATCACGGTTACAAAAAGATTCTCTTTGCTACAGATTCTCCTTGGGGAGATCAAAGTGAAGATGTTAAAAAGTTTCGGGAGTTTTCTTTTTCTTCTGAAATCGAAAGTGCTATTTTAGGCTTAAATGCAAAAGAGTTGTTGGAAATGTGATGCGTTAAGACATTTCAAAAATTATTGGTCAACATTCTTGACCTAAACTCAAAAAAGTAAAATTGAGTTTAAATTCAAACGATAGTTTTTTGAAATAGCCTAAATGAATTCAAGGATAAATTGAATATTTGCTTTTTTTACATTGCTTTTTTTAATAAAAGTCTCTGTGGTTTTGGTCACGGCAGTATTAAGGGAGTTTCAAAAAAATACATATTCAATATTTGGGGTACAAAGTCCATTAAATTGGATTTTTTGAAACTCCAGTTGATCAGTTGTTTTTTGATCTTGCCTAATATAAAGTAGAATTTTATAGAGCTAATATTTAATTGTCCATTATTATAGATTATACTTTAGGAAATATTCCAGGAGGGGGTATCAACAGTGGTTAACAACAGTAATGTTAACACTAATAGCAAAAACAGTACACGCACAAACAACAAAAGCAATAATAGACCTAATAACTTTAATGCAAATAGCAATAATGGTGGTAATTCGGGCAGCAATAGCAAATACAACAATAATAAGAAGAAGGATTATCAAAAAAGGAAATTTGACAATCAAGAGCAGTATTCGAACAGGGACAATAATCGAGGTAAATATTCGAATAAGAGTAATTCAAATAAGAATAATTCATACAAGAATAATTCAAATAATAATAATTCGAATAAAAATAACTCAAACAAGTATAATGGATCAAGACGCCAGTATAACAATAACTACTCATCAAGAAATAATGGACGAATAAAAGCTGAAGAAACTATTGACGATATTAAAACTGATATTGCAAGAATTGAAAAGGAAATAGAACTTGAACTTAAAGAAATCAGGAGTTCAAAATTGGGAGTGTAAATGATGTGTTGCAAAGTATAAGACGGAGGAAAGATTATGGTTATTGTTATGGATGTGGGGAATACAAATATAGTATTTGGTGTATATGAAGGCAAGAGGCTTTTAAAACATTGGAGGATGACTACTGACAAAGATAAGACGTCGGATGAATATGGAATGTTTTTCATAAATATTTTTAATTATGAAAAAATAGATGTTAGCAAGATTGAAGCTGTAGTAATAGCTTCGGTTGTTCCTCCTATTATGTATTCTTTAGAACATGCCATAAAGAAATATTTTAAATTGGATCCTATTGTAGTAGGGCCGGGGCTAAAAACCGGAATCAATATAAAGTATGAAAATCCGAGGGAAGTTGGTGCTGACCGCATTATAAATGCTGTTGCCGCCCTTGAGAAATATAAGTCATCTCTTGTTATAGTGGACTTTGGAACAGCTACAACTTTTTGTGCTGTAAAGTCAACCGGTGAATATTTAGGTGGAGTAATATGCCCAGGCATCAAGATTTCGGCAGAAGCGCTGTTTCAAAAAGCAGCAAAACTTCCACGTATTGACCTTGCAAAACCTGATACCGTAATTGGGCGCAACACTGTATCAAGTATGCAATCAGGTATAGTATATGGTTATGTGGGTAAGGTAGATTACATTGTAAAAAGAATGAAGAAGGAAATGAAAGAAGATAACATAAAGGTTATTGCTACAGGTGGCCTTGCAAGGATGATTGCAAGTGAATCAGAAACAATTGACGAAATTAACGGTTTACTTGCTCTTGACGGGCTGAGAATTATTTACGAGAGAAATAGGTAAGAAGTTCAAATGGAGTTTGAAAGAATGCAATTTTATGGGTTTTCTAATTAAAATGTTAATTTTTATTTTTTTGAAGCTGCGTAGAGGTTAGAAGGTAAAAGAACAGTTTAAATGAAAAAGGTACTTTGAAGATTTCGAAAAATTAAGTGGTTATGAATTGATTAGATTTTGTTAATCATAGACAAAAAGGGATTACCTCTCAACTATATAGTTGAGAGGTAATCCCTTTTTGAATAGTAGTAAAATGTAAAGGAAGTTAACAAATTATGTTTACAAAATTGGTTTAATTATGTATAATATGTGTTGTTTGTTATAGTATACAAAAAATTAAAAAATGGGGGTAGTAAGAGATGAAAAAGGTTGTAGCATTGTTTACAGTAATGGTATTTCTATTGCAAGTATTAGCGTTTTCAGTTTTTGCAAAACCATCGGATACAGGTGATTTTAGACCTGCAATTGACGTAAACGAAGGTATGGTCAAAACGAAGATGAATGAAAAGGAAATTTCGAAGTTATATTCTGATTTTAAGAGTAAGATAGAAAGTGACAGAGAAAGTCAGAAGAAAATGATTACCAAAAATCAGCAAAAAGAAAAGATTATTATTGAAGAGGCAAAGAAAAAGTATCATAAAGAGATAGAGGAAAATACAAGTAGCATATCGTCGCTATCCAACTCTTCTACCCTGACAAAATCACTATTGTCTACAGAAATTGTAAATGCACCTTATGATCTTGATGCAGAGGTAGTAGATGCAACTGTAGATGGTGGAAAACTTATATTGACATGGATGCCATCAGAAGGTGTAGATGGGTATAATGTATATATGAATAATACATGTATTGATTCAACTATAGAAGAAAAATATGAGAGGATAATCACAGGTACAAATACTTTTGCTGTCAGAGCATATAAAACTGATGGTAATGATGAGATAGAGTCATCTGATAGCAATACAATAATAGTAATATGTGGAGATCAACAGATAACATCGAACATGACACTGCAAAACAATTATGTTTACGCCAGAAACTTGAGTGTTGATAGTGGAACATTAGATTTGAATGGGAATATGCTGAAAGTTTACGGAAGCTATACTCAGGGGAATAGTTCGGAAGTTGTTTTAAATAGTGGAAAACTTATTGTGATGGGTAATTGTACAATTCAAGGGGATTCAACTCTTAAAATGCTTCAATCGGATGATTATATATATGTCAATGGACCGTTTTATTTTAATACTTCTGAAATCCATAATAGTAGTAACTTAAATGATGGTATTATTCAAGTTACAGGAGATGTTTTTCAAGTAAATATAATAAACACTTTTCAGCCTGGTGGATTTCATAAAGTATATCTGAATGGTTTGGATTTAGAAGAAAAAACAACTATTATGTTTAATGGGTCAGACACTTTGTCAAAGTTCAGATATTTAGGAATAAATAAACCATTAACAAAATATACGTTTAATCCTTCAGAACGGACTGTATCTACATTTTACCAGTATTTAATTCAACTTGAAAACAACGAACGATATTTTGGAATTGATGGTATTTACACTCCTACAGGAAGCTTTGGTAGATCATATACAGATTTAGTTGTACCTGGAGTAGGATTGGATTTGGAAATTGGTAGGACATACAACTCTAAAAATAAAAAAGATGGAATGCTAGGGACAGGGTGGACATTCAGTTATGAGGGGAGTGTGTATACATCTAATGATGTTGCTGGAGTATATATGGCGGATGGAAGCATGTTTAATTTTACACAGATTAGTCCTTCGCCAAGCAGTACTGCCACACCTACGCCGACACCAAGTGGTTCTACACCTACACCAACTCAAACACCCTCGAAGATATATAAAGGTGAAGATTCAAGAGCACAGCTTTCATATTTTCAGGGAAGCGACAGTTATGAGATGACACTTAAGGATAGAACAAGGTATGGATTCAATAAAATAAGTGATGAATACCTTTTAAGTTATGTAAAAGACTATTGTGGCAACACAATTACTATTGGACACATGAGTGATGGAAAGATTAGCACAATAACAGATCAAACTTCCAGAACAGTTCAAATAAGTTATCCATCTTCATCAGAGATAGTTGTGACAGATACAGTGACAAACAGGTCTATAACATATACCTTAGACAGCTATGGTAAGCTGCAAATGGTTGAAGATGCAAATGGGAATGAAATATATGAATATAATTATTATGCTAATGATGGAACTCTTGAATATGTGAAGCTTACAGAGAAAATTGAAAGTGGTTCAAAAGTTCAGCATAATATTGATCATGTAGTATACAATGATGAGGGGAGAATTGTGCAACACACTGATAGGTATGGAAAAGTATCAAATTTCACATACAAGCCTGGTGAAACAATCACAGTTAGTACAATAAACGGCAAGTCAAGAACAACAGTGAACAGGTTCGATCAAAACTATGCCATAAATGAGATGATTAATAATGATGGAACAAGCACTGTTATTGAGTATTTTACTGAAGAGGTTGAAACTGATTTTTATATAAATAAATATAGTGAGATAAAGAGCGAGACGGACATATACGGAAACAAGACAAATTATGAAAGAGATAACTATGGGAACATAACGAAAATTACTAATCCTGATGGATCGGAAAGGGAATATGGTTACTATAGTGATGAGGCAAGATTGAATTTACTCAAATGGGAAAAAGATGAAGAGGGTAGTTATACATACTACAACTATAACAATTCAAGATTGCTTGAGGAAAAGTATGTTTTAAGGACCGAGGTTACATCATCTCCTTATCCTGAATTGAGCAGCCTTAACAGTACGAATGCCTTTATTACTACATATGGATATAGATCGGATGGGCAAATTGAATATATGATTGAGCCTGAGTATTACTCAACTGCAAACAGTGGAAATGAAGTAGAAACTAGTTATAGCTATTACACTGATGGAACGCTTCAAAGTATAACAGATTCTGAGGGCAATAGTGTGGAATATACATATAATTCTTCAAGGTTGATGGATAGTGAAACAATGCTTTTGAATGGTTATTCTACATACATGTCTACATGGTATGAATATGACAATAATGGAAGACTTGAAAGGAAGACATTATGCGATAGTGATTCGTTAGGAACAGCAGCAAATAAAAGCGTTGAGAGGTATGTGTACGATCTTGCAGGAAGATTAGTACAAAAAATAACGCCAAATCTATACGATTCAGCTGATGATAATATATCATCACACGCATATAATGATACAACAGTTGGTTACAGGTACCAGTATAAAGACGGGACAAGCCTTATAACAACAGAAACCGATGCAGAGGGGAATCTTACAGAGTATACTTATGATGAAAATGGGAATATTCTCACAAAAACCATACCAGATTTGAATTTGGTAGGTGGAACAGATTGTACTGTATACAGTTATAAATATGATTCTAAGGACAGAATTATAGAATTAAGTGCAACGCCTCACGGAAAATCTGAGATTACATTGGAGATATACGATTACTTTTCTCCTGAATATATAGCACAGAATAATTATTATAGTGTAGTGGAGCACACAACTATTTTAAATACCATGGAATCATTGGTAGAAATAAGCAAGTATGATTTTGCAGGAAGGCTCGTAGAAACCGTTAAGAGATCGGGAATAGAAGAGATAGAAACTTCATCGGAATATAACTATGATGGAACAGTAAAAAGTACAACGGATGGAGAAGGCTTTACCACGTACTATTTTTATGACACTCAAAAAAGGCCTGTACATATATGGACTCCGTGTGAGGATATAAATGGAGTGACAAGTTTATTTACTTATAAAAGAAAGGTATATGATGATTCAGGCAATTTAGTAAATGAAGCAGTTAAGATGGATAAAGTAAGCTTGGTGGATTTTTCAAATAATAGGGAGACAATACATAGCAGTTCGATTGATACGGGATTCTACAAATCGACATATACGTATTATGAGAATAATAAGATAAAGTCTTCTAAAGGAATGACAGGTCAGAAGAAAACATATTATTATGACGGAGCAGGTAATATTGAGAAAATTGAAGAATATACAAATGACAGCAGCAAAATAACAACGGAATATACAAATAACTATCTTGGGCAACCAGCTGTTGAAAAGCTTTATGTGCGTGAAGGAGATATTTATGTGTATAACTATTCATCAAATGATCCGTATACTGTATATAAATACAATTCTTACGACAAAAACGGGAATAAAACAAGATCAAGTGAACCTATATATATGAGAACGGAATTTTATACTTATGACAACTTGGATAGACTTACCGGACAAAGTACATATGCGTATTATGGTAGTTACAATGAGACAACATCATGGACACTGAATGCACAGGGAAATCCGTTGGCAAAGACAGATGCAAAAGATTTTACAACATTATACACTTATGATTGGAGAGGGCTTAATAAAAAAGTAGTTGATAGTGTAACTGTTTATGATGAAGCTTCAGATGCTTATGTTGAGAAAGATAGTATAACATTGAACTGGTATGATTATGCAGGAAGAAAGATTGGGGATGTATCACCGAATAATTATAAAGAAAATATGGAAGTAGTAACATTCCCTTATTTAGCACCATCCTACATATGTTCAAACTATAATTACTATAAGTATGATGGATTTGGAAGAATTACCAGAAGTGGGTTTGACGGAGAAGATTATGTATTTGACAGTGTAAACTCAACATGGTCTACTTCGATGTTAGATGCTTACAAGCAGTATACCTATGATAACAATAATAATATGTTGACTGAAACAGATGAAGAGTCAAATGTAACAGAATATAAATATACTCCGCAGGGTAAACTTTTGACTAAACTTGACGATGAGAACAAGCAAAGATACCTGCCGTTTACTGTAAAATATGAGTATGACACTTTAGGAAGAGTAATAACAGAAAAGACAGTGAAAAGTGATACGACACAGCAAGAAACAGCAATAGCTGCCTATATAGCAGCAGGATTTTTACCAGAGGGTTCTACAATTACTGAAAATGCTGCTGTTGGAGCTATAGTTACCTATGAATACGATAATGTGCTTGAAGGAAGTATAATAAAAGCAAACAAGGTGACAAAGACAGTTAATTTGACTGATAACAGCGGAGTTGTTGAAGAAAGTACATATGATTTAAAGGGGAATCTTATTGAATATACCTCATGCAAGGGAGGAACGGAATATACCTCTACATATGAGTACAACAATTTCGGCAAGCTGTCAAAAGCAGTAGAACCATACGAGGTGGGAGGAAATTTGACATCAACACAGAAGATAATGCAATACAATTCGCTTGGAAATATGGTTTATGTACAAAATATGATGAATACGCTAAACGATACATCGGATGATATATGTAATTTGTATTCATACAATATAGTGAGCTCAAGGCTTGAAGAACATTGCCAACAGAGATATAATGGGGATGAAGCGATAACAACTAATACAAGCTACGACAAAAATGGCAATACCATTTCTACTACAGATGGAAACAATGTACAGACTACTTACCAGTATGATGAACTTGACAGGATGAAAAACGCTACAATAACTGTAGGAGGAGTAGTTCATGATACAACGTATGATTATGATTTAAATGGTAGCCTTGTAAGGACTGTAGATTGGAGAGATAACGCGTATAAATACAAATACGATGCGTTAAACAGGATTTACGAGAAGACAGACCCATTAAATATAGCGTATGAAAAGTTGGAATACAATGCTCGAAATTTGCAGGATAAAGCTTATGATGCCTATAATAGGTTGACTGAGTATGCCTATGACGATAACGGAAGGCTTGTATCTACAACAGACCCAGGATTGAACGAGATAAGCCAAGAATATGACAATATGGGGAATGTGCGTAAAAAATATGATGGGGAAGACAATGAGACAGTCTATAAATACGATATTTTAGGTAGGTTGACTCAGGTATATGATTCGACAACGCTGAAATCAAGCTATACCTACTATATAGATGGAACATTAAAGGAACAAAGCCTTGGAGATTTTGTAACAACATACTATTACAACTCTTTTGGAAAGCTTAAAAGAGTGTGCGATCCAAATGGAATAGGAGTATCGTCAAAGACTGAAACCTATGAGTATACACCTACAGGTCAACTGATGGAAAAACTCGATAGAAATGGAGAGTATACAACCTATGAGTATGACTGTCATGGAAGGATGACAAGCCAGTTTACAGGCGATACTAGCACTTATGTACAGATAACAGTACCAAATGAATCAACAGACATGGGATATGACGGAAACGGAAATCTCAAAAAGATAATAGTTGAGACTAAGGAAAACGGAGTTTTAAAGAGTAGAGTTACAACCCAGAGAACCTATGATGAACTGAACAGGGTAGAGACAAAGACAGAAACATCGGTAGATGAAAACAACAATACAGTAGTTATGGGGCCTGTAACGTACAATTATGATATAACCACAGGGGTCAATACGGGAGAAGTAAAGGAACAAAGTGTATATCCCGGAAGTAACAATGTAGATAAGGTTTATGATGTTGCAGGACGATTAAAAACAGTGACATCTGACGGAGAAACAACCCAATATGAGTACTATAATGATGGAAGAAGAGAGTGTGTAACATACAACAATAACTTCAGACAGGAATACACTTATTATGATGAGGGAATGTTGGATACCCTTACAAATGAAGTGAAGAACAGTCAGGGAGTATTTGAAGAATCGGAATACTACAAGTACTATTATGATGGAGCTCACAACATGACCCAAAAACAGGAACGTGTGGGAGGTACAACAAAAATAACATCATACGTCTACGATAGCATGAACAGGCTGGAGACCATATATGAGCCTGATGCAAACACTGCACAAAGAACAGTAGAATATACCTATGATTCAAGAGGCAACAGGGATACAGAGATTGAAACCATTACGGCAACCAATGATGTGACATATACAGAGTATGATTATACCGATAACAACAGGCTACAATATGTGACTAAGAGAGAGGACGACCAGAACGGAACAATTATACGGAGGAAAGAGTATGTTTATGACAATAACGGCAATCAGACCACTGTATATGATGTAACCAATGGACAGAGCACAATTACAACCAATACCTATACCCTGCTAAATCAGCTTGAAAGTACAGAGACAACAGGTATAGACAAACTCATGGAAAACACCTATAATGCAGAGGGAAAGAGAGTTGCAAAAACAGTAGAAGGAGTAACTGCAAGATACTTTTATGAGTATGACAATGTAGCCTTTGAATACACAAATAGTGGAGCAGTAACGGCATTTAATGTAATAGGAATTAACCTTATATCAAGAGAAACAGGAAGTGATAAGGTATATTACTTCAACAACGGACATGCAGATGTAACAGCTCTACTGGATGCAACAACAAAGAATATCCGGTCACAGTACAAATATGATGAATTTGGTAATATAACGTCAGAGACTTACTATGACAGCAATGGAGTAGAGACAACAGATGAGAACGAAATAATAAAGAGCCAGATATTGTACGCTGGATATCAATATGATGAGGAATCAAAGTACTATAATTTACATGCAAGATACTATGATCCACAGACGGCAAGATTTTTGCAGCAGGATACATATAGGGGTACAATAGCTGATCCGTTGTCACTTAATTTGTATACCTATTGTCACAATGAGCCTATGATGTATTATGATCCAACTGGACATGAATTGACAAAATGGGACAAAGCTCACCTTTCTAAGGATGAACAGAAGAAAATATTAGAATATTCCCAAAAATGGACAGAAGCGGATAGGATGTGGAAGATTGTAAAATTTCCTGCTGCTAAGGATGCATTAGAAAGTGTAAAAGAAGAAGCTCATGATGAAGCTGAAAAAATCAGAAACAAATATAGGACTGAAAGAGAGTACGGAGAAGATAATGGTTACACAACATATGTAACAGAAAATGGAACGGTTTACAAAGATAGCCCTGCTTCCTACTATTACATAAAAAATTATTTAAGTGACTCGGATTCTGAGGGGACGGGTAATGCTGTAAATGAAGAATTATATAAGAGCAGTAAACTATATAAGCATGAAGCGGATTTAATAGCCCAAATAAATTCTATTGATACTAAAAAATTCAACTGGGATATTAATAACTTCAAAATAATATATGAGAAAAACAAAGAAATGTATGAAGAAATATCAAGGAAAACTGGCATACCTCCAGAATTGATTGTAGCTATACATTATCGTGAATCTGGTTGTAATTTTAATACATATTTGCATAATGGAGATCCACTTGGAAAACCAACGACACACGTACCAGTAGGGAAAAATTTCGATAATTTTACAGACGCTGCAGTAGATGCTTTGTCAGAGAAGAAAAGTCTTAGGGATAAATATAAACTGACTTCAGGTTCTAATGACATGGCGGCAATGATGGCTTTTGCTGAATCTTATAATGGGTTAGGGTACTATAATAAAGATAGGGTTAGTCCTTATGTCTACAGTGGAACAAATGTGTACAAAAGCGGAAAATACGTTTCCGATGGAAAGTATAGTGCGACAGCTGTAGATGGACAGCCGGGTGTTTATATACTTATAAATTCATTGAAAAAATAATGCTATCAATTACAAAGGTAAATGTAGTTTAATGTTTAATCTTTAGCTCTAAATATGGGATGCTCAACAAAGGGCATTCTGTATTCAGAGTGATTGGCTTAAATTCCATTATTAAATATGTTCGAGGAGGACGTTTATGAGAAAGGTTCTAGTAATATTATTAACAATTGGAGTTTTATTTTCTTCTGGTTGTACAAATTCTAATGAAATTCCAAATAGTACTAAGCTGGGTATTGATGCAAACAATTTAAAACCAACACCACAGGTTAATTCAGCTTATAGTCAAACAAATACTAATAATGATAATGTAGGAATTGTAGATAATTCATGTTTTTTCAAAAGCAATATTTCACAAACGGATTACAATGGGAAGTTTTTATTTAATGATATAGTTGAAAAATATGTAAAATTGTATGTTAGTGAATTAGCTAATCTCAAGATTGGTAAGTTATACGAATTAAAGCTTGATTCTATTGAAGGTGTTCCAAATGATCGTTTGAGTTTGGGTTATTTTTATGTACAGAAAGATAAAATATATAAAATAGAACCGACAGAAGAAAACCTAAGCAAGCTAAAAACAAGTGAAGAGTTACCAGATAGCAGTGTAATTGTTTGCCAAGACAAAGAAATAAAAGATGCTTTAGGCAAAGATGAACCTGGATTCCATCATTACCTTGAAGTGAATGGAGATAAGCGAGAATTTCACTCTTATAATAATCAAGTATCTACTGGATATTATGAATCGTTCACATGGGAAAAAGGTAAAGGGTTAATAAATTATCGAAGTGGTTATGGTGCTGAAAGGGATTCTATTGAACTACAATTAAAAAATAACTAAAGGAAATATATAAAAAAAGCATTGTGAGAATTATGGCGGTTGTCTACACGATGACCGATGATCGTCTTTTTTTCCTGAAATTCCCTGTGCGTATCCCCAGAATATCGTGCATAATAAGAGTATCAAATTGATACAGGAGTTGATACGCATGGCTAAGATTATGACAACAGGGTAAGCGTCAAAGATTTGGCGTATGGAAAAGTGAATTTTCAGATGATATACGGATGTCAAGAAGGAAAACATTTTCCTAACTGGACATTGAAATTTTAATATTTAATATTTAGCTAGCAGGGATAACCTGGAGGTACAACAAAAATAACATCATACGCCTACGATAGCATGAACAGGCTGGAAACCATATATGAGCCTGATGCAAATACTGCACAAAGAACAGTAGAATATACCTATGATTCAAGAGGCAACAGGGATACAGAGATTGAAACCATTACGGCAACCAATGATGTGACATATACAGAGTATGATTACACCGATAACAACAGGCTACAATATGTGACTAAGAGAGAGGACGACCAGAACGGAACAATTATACAGAGGAAAGAGTATGTTTATGACAATAACGGCAATCAGACCACTGTATATGATGTAACCAATGGGCAGAGCACAATTACAACCAATACCTATACTCTGCTAAATCAACTTAAAAGTACAGAGACAACAGGTATAGACAAACTCATGGAAAACACCTATAATGCAGAGGGAAAGAGAGTTGCAAAAACAGTAGAAGGAGTAACTGCAAGATATTTCTATGAGTATGACAATGTAGCCTTTGAATACACAAATAGTGGAGCAGTAAGTGCATTTAATGTAATAGGAATTAACCTTATATCAAGAGAAACAGGAAGTGATAAGGTATATTACTTCAACAACGGACATGCAGATGTAACAGCTTTACTGGATGCAACAACAAAGAATATCCGGTCACAGTACAAATATGATGAATTTGGTAATATATCCTCAGAGACCTACTATGACAGCAATGGAGTAGAGACAACAGATGAGAACGAAATAATAAAGAGCCAGATATTGTACGCTGGATATCAATATGATGAGGAATCAAAGTACTATAATTTACATGCAAGATACTATGATCCACAGACGGCAAGATTTTTGCAGCAGGATACATATAGGGGTACAATAGCTGATCCGTTGTCACTTAATTTGTATACCTATTGTCACAATGAGCCTATGATGTATTATGATCCAACTGGACATGAATTGACAAAATGGGACAAAGCTCACCTTTCTAAGGATGAACAGAAGAAAATATTAGAATATTCCCAAAAATGGACAGAAGCGGATAGGATGTGGAAGATTGTAAAATTTCCTGCTGCTAAGGATGCATTAGAAAGTGTAAAAGAAGAAGCTCATGATGAAGCTGAAAAAATCAGAAACAAATATAGGACTGAAAGAGAGTACGGAGAAGATAATGGTTACACAACATATGTAACAGAAAATGGAACGGTTTACAAAGATAGCCCTGCTTCCTACTATTACATAAAAAATTATTTAAGTAACTTGGCTTCTGAGGGGACGGGTAATAGTGGAAGTTACACTTATGTTGACCGATATGGCAAAACGGTAACAAAAGATTGGACAATTAGTGATGAAGAATTCTTGGATTCAAATTCACTGACACAGGGGCAGATAACTGCAATATGTAATGAGAATAACCCTAGATTAGTTGAGCGTGGTTTTGACAAAGCAATTTACGAATTTGCTAAGAATAAAGGCATTAACACAAAAGTTTTATTAGCAACGTTAGCACAAGAGCAAGGCTGGTGCAGGAGTGGTAATTATAAAAGTGCATTCGGTGTTGGACCTGGTGGGAATCCTTTAGATTTTGCAGAGGGTGACAAGGGTGGAATGGCAATATCAGTGAATACATTCCTGAAATGGTTTAATAAAGGGGTTGAACTAGAGAAAAACGGGAATTTTGGTGCAATGTTTGTAAATCATGACCCATCTCCTTATCCAGAAACAAAAGCGGTATTTGGAAGTAAAACCAGAGAGTGGCAAAATGATCACCCGAGTGATGTTAAGTTTATGGAAAATGGACAATATGTTACACCTGTGAATGCTGCGATGTATGCAAAATTAAAGTACACTCCTTGGGTGGATTTCCCAGCTCAAGGTTCACACCCACTAGATGATTGGCACAATATTTTTAGGTCGTTTAAATAAGGAGGTTTAAGAAATGAAGAGAATAGCTGTTACAGTAACTATTCTAATATCTGCTGTTATGCTGTTAAGTGCTTGTGAAATCCAGCAAAACGGCAATAACACTGTTGAAAACAATGCAACACAAAAACCTAGTAGTAATGAAATAAGCTCTCAGAATCCACCCGTAAAGGCAACGGAAAAATCTGGCACTGTGGAAAAGAGTCTTCAACCTTCACCTGCGAAGGCAACAGAAATATCTACACAAGAACTCAAGCAATTTTTGAATTCTAAAAAGTTAGAAATTCTAAAAGTTGTTGGGAATCAAACTGAAAATGGGACTGTTTCAATTATGGAGTCACATATGGTATTTCCGTTTACTTTTGTAAAGGATTTAGGACTGACATTTGTGTTCCCAAACGAAACTGATAACTTTAGTCCAACATATATTGTTGTTAACAAGGAAACAAACCTTAAGGATGCTAATATTAAAGGTGCTAAACCTGGAATGGACTTTAAGGAAATTATGGGTAAAATGGGTAATAGTGAAGTTGTTAAGACATGGTTTTCTAACGAGGATAACGTTGCGTACAAATTGGCTTATGTTGTAGATGGAGTGGCATACAGTTTTGTATCATATGATGAACAAGGTAAAGAATCACAACTTTATATCTCTTTAAGAGAGAATTAAATATATTACACTTGTTTTGGAAAATTATAGGAAAGAGCGGTTGTCTTTGGATAGCCGCCTTTTCTTTCCCTGAAATTCCATGTGCGTATCCCGAGAATATCGTGCATAATAAGAGTATCAAATTGATACAGGAGTTGATACGCATGGCTAAGATTATGACAACAGGCACAATGAAGGTTGAATTGATTGTTGATGATAGGAATTAACCTTATATCAAGAGAAACAGGAAGTGATAAGGTATATTACTTCAACAACGGACATGCAGATGTAACAGTTTTACTGGATGCAACAACAAAGAATATCCGGTCACTGTACAAATATGATGAATTTGGTAATATAACGTCAGAGACCTACTATGACAGCAATGGAGTAAAGACAACAGATGAGAACGAAATAATAAAGAGCCAGATATTGTACGCTGGATATCAATATGATGAGGAATCAAAGTACTATAATTTACATGCAAGATACTATGATCCACAGACGGCAAGATTTTTGAAGCAGGATACATATAGGGGTACAGTTGCTGATCCGTTGTCACTTAATCTGTATACCTATTGTCACAATGAGCCTATGATGTATTATGATCCAACTGGACACTCAGAAAAATCAGCAGTAGATTTGATTGGTGAAATAATAGCTGCAAAGAAAATATATGAAGAAGATCAAGATTGGCGGGATGGATTATGGCTTGTCGACCCTAGAAGACATGTTAGAACCAAAGCTCAAAAAAAAGCTGCAAGCAGTGCTGAAACTGCGAGAAGTAGCATGAAAAGTACTAAAGCATATGAAGATTCTACTTTAAGAAAAGCAATTGATAGTTATTTAGACAAAGAATTTGGAGGAACTATGGAGGATGTTCTTGATTTACAAAAGACAATTTTAAGTTATAAAAATCTTTTAAACCGAAAAAAACACATTGCTAATCAAAAAAGTAGGGAAACTGTAGAACCTGATTCTAATGAGGGGACGGGTAATGATGCGGATAGCTTTATTGAATGGTTAAAGCAAATAGAAGCGCCATGTGCCGTAGCGGTAGTGGCGAAATGGAGGTTTTTATGAAAAAAGTTACTAGATTCGGTTTGTTGATTATTTTATTATTTGGAAGTTTTTTTATAGGGCATGTTGTTTCAATTAATGTCAATCAACAAAATAAAACTTATGCAAATGAAAGTGCAACAGTCAATATAACTACTTCGGAATCATCCACAGATGTTGTATCTTCGTTTACTCCGATGCCTACAACAGAAATAAGAAATATGTCTGAAGAGGATCAGAAGTTTTTGGGAGTGCATGTTTATGGCTATTGGAGGATTAGTCGAAGGATATTTGAACTTGATGAAAGTAATAATGATACTGCAAATCTAAGTTCAAATATTAGTGATGAAGGTGTTGAAAGCCTTATAGGTAGTGGTATTTACATTAATGAGAAGTCTATTTCACAAGATGTATCGAGGATAAGCTCAGTTGCGCATCTAACAAATCCAGTAGATACATATCTATTGGGCTTGTATGGTATATTTAATAAAATAGTAAATCCTGTTTACGAAATTTCAGAAGTCAGCACAAAAGAATTGCTAATTAATAACAAATTAGTTAATGCCAAGGCGCCGCTTAATATATTCGGTACTGAAAGAATAACCAAAGTGTCATATGGTCTTGGGGAACGAGATTATTCAAAAGCGTTTATAAATATCGAAATATATGAAGTAGGAGGAACGTTGTATGTACCGGATGTAAAGGACAAGAACATCCTATATATTGACTTTTGCGGAATTTGGGAATTGAAGAGAAGTGAAGACCCTAGTAAAGATACCAATGGTAAATCACTATATGGTTTCTGAAACTTGTTGAACATGATTAGATTAAAGCCGTTTGCGGAGCTGGTACTAGTATGATGAGCTTGACAGGATGAAATGCTCTACAGTTACTGCACTATGCGTAGTTCATGACACAACATATGATTATGAGTGCGCCAAGCAAGTTTGGCAGTTTCAGTTGGTGAAAGTCCAACACGGGGAAGGTTAGCCACTACCCTGTTATTGTAGGTCTACGGCCATGCTGGTAACAGTATGACAGGTTGCAAGGTCGCAAGAGTACACAGGCTGTAACGCAAGTGAAGGGCTTGAGCCTCGAAACGTAGGCGTGAAGATAATACAATACAATTCGCTTGGAAATATGGTCTATGTACAAAATATGAAGAATATGCTAAATGATACATCGGATGATATATGTAACTTGTATTCATACAATATAGTGAGTATAGTGAGCTCAAGGGTTGAAGAACATTGTCAACAGCGATATAATGGGGATGAAGCGATAACAAGATACATCAACAGAGTATATTACTTTTAGTATTGGGAAAAAAGGTTGTTGCTAAAACTAATGCTGGATATTTTTCGGGTTCAGTTGAATCTTTAGGTATTTTTGCTGTAGATGGTGAATGGCTATCTGGAGGTCAAAATGGGTATGATTATGAAAATTATCCGACATTAATGGCTAGAACAGTAAACGGTAAGCAGCAAGTTACTGCAACAAAATATCAAGGTCAAGTAAGTAAAAAAGATAGAATTATAGCATTAGCAACGCAAAATGATTGGGTTATAGCTGGAAGCACCATGCTTGTTTATGATGGTAAAATAGCTGAGACAGGTGGTAATAAAATAACTTCTGGGTCTAGAAATCCTAGAACAATTATTGGATATAGGGAAGATGGTTCGTTTGTAATAGTTGCTGTAGACGGGCCAATGGTATCAGGAAAAAGAACAGGATTAACAACAAAAGAATCAGCTCAGCTAATGGAGGGACTAGATGTTCAATATGCTCTAAATCTGGATGGAGGACCAAGTACCCAAATGTATGTAGGGAACAAACTTGTGTCAGATACAATACTTGACGGAAATGAATTAAGAAGTATAGGAAGTGCACTATTTGTTGTGAAAAAATAGAGGAAGGAAGGTTAGCCATAAGATATATATATATATCTTATGGCTAATTACAAAAATTTGGAGGACATGGACGATATGGAGAAAATAAAACTATTTATGTTTTCGTTTTTAATAGTGATTTTACTTGTAGGGTGTAAAAATGAAAATCTTAAAATGAAAGAGCATAATAAAAATGTAAATACTACCCACGATTTTGATATTGTTCCTAAGAAGACAATAGAACTTTCAGGAAATGAAACTGTTGATACACACGTTGGAAACGTATATGGAAATTTGGCTAATTACGGTATTGCTGCAAAGAATGGGGAATGGATTTACTTTTCATCTATGGAAGAAGGATTATGTAAAATGAAAGAAGATGGAAGTTCTAAAACCTTAGTTTTGCCTGACAAATCAATAACTTATATTAATATAGTGGATGATTATATATACTATACTTCACTTGCAAATAATTCAAAATTATATAAAATTAAAACAGATGGAACTGGAATAAAAATGCTTTCTGAGAATGATGTTTCAGATATATATATTGTAGACGATTGGATATATTCTATAAATAATGTAGAAAATGAGTATAAAATATGCAAAATGAAAACAGATGGAAGTGAACTATCAGAAATATCTTCAAAAGGGGTTAGTGATTTGTTTTTTTTCGAGGATGCAATTTATTATACACAGAGGGAAGATGATAATAAACTTAACAAGTACAGATTATATAGGATGAATTCTGATGGGACTAATAAAACTAAAATACATGATGAAGATATAAATAATTTTAACATTTTAGGTGAATGGATTTATTATATTGACAAGGATAATAATTCTAATATTTATAAAATGAGATTAGATGGAAGTGACAAAACAAAAATAAACTCTGATAAATCTTCATATATAAACGTTGTAGGAGAATGGATATACTATGTGAATTCTATAGATAATGACAATGATGCATTATACAAAATTAAAACTGATGGTAGTTGTAGAGTTAAAGTTTTAGATGTGGCAGGATCAAGGTTGGTTTATCTTAATATAATCGATGACTGGATTTATTATGTAAAAGTACACTTTTTAGGAGCAACTTATAGGGTGAAGATTGATGGAAGTGAAAATATGAGACTAAGTATAAATAATTATGATACATCATGGAAAGCAAGAGAGAAAGAATTATCTGGCAATTAAAATTGGAAGTAATTGTGGTGTGGACATGCAGATGTAACAGCTTTACTGGATGCAACAACAAAGAATATCCGGTCACAGTACAAATATGATGAATTTGGTAATATAACGTCAGAGACTTACTATGACAGCAATGGAGTAGAGACAACAGATGAGAACGAAATAATAAAGAGCCAGATATTGTACGCTGGATATCAATATGATGAGGAATCAAAGTACTATAATTTACATGCAAGATACTATGATCCACAGACGGCAAGATTTTTGCAGCAGGATACATATAGGGGTACAATAGCTGATCCGTTGTCACTTAATTTGTATACCTATTGTCACAATGAGCCTATGATGTATTATGATCCAACTGGACATGAATTGACAAAATGGGACAAAGCTCACCTTTCTAAGGATGAACAGAAGAAAATATTAGAATGTTCCCAAAAATGGACAGAAGCGGATAGGATGTGGAAGATTGTAAAATTTCCTGCTGCTAAGGCTGCGTTAGAAAGTCTAAAAAAAGATGCTCATGATGAAGCTGAAGAAATCAGAAACAAATATAGGACTGAAAGAGAGTACGGAGATGATAATGGTTACACAACATATGTAACGGAAAATGGAATAGTTTACAAAGATAGCCCTCCTTCCTACTATTACATAAAAAATTATTTAAGTAACTCGGCTTCTGAGGGGACGGGTAAAGTTAATGTTGAAAATGAAGATGTTAGTGGATTGGGGAAAGCTGTAAAAAGCAAAAATGATTTTAACAACTTGTCTACCGTTGATTTGTTGGCAAGGACACTATATGGTGAATGCACAAGTGGAAACGATGATTATGGCATGGAGGCGGTTGCATGGACAATTCTTAATCGTTTAAAATCAGGTGGCTGGACGTGGTACTGCGATATTGATTATGTAAACCAAAGAGTTTATAATGTTGATAGTAGTAGACCAAATTCATTAAGGGATATAGTTCTTACACCATTCCAGTATGCGGCTTTGACGGGTGAGTGGAGCCAGCCAAATGGTCATCCAACTGCATTAAACCAAAATGGTCAAATTAATTTGCAGTCGAAAGCGTGGAAAAAGGCAGTTGATTTAGCTACCAAAATGGTTAACAATCCAGATAGTATTACGAAGCCAGATGCATTTAAGAACTATAACTATAACTCGTTTCTATCTGAAGATCAGTTTAAAATAACTAGTGATGCAAATGGCAATCAAAAAATTACTTTATATGGGAAAGTTATAAATGACTCTGTGAATGTTATGGGAAATAGATTTTTTGTTCAATAATGGAGGAAAATTATTATGTGTAAAAGGGAAATATTATATTTAGTTTTAATAGCTATTTTAATTATGTTAGTAATAACTTCATGTAAAAGTCACACTAGCAATATTAGTCCTTATAAGACTACTAGCGATAATAATCAGTTAGTTACAAACCAAAATAGTGGAAAGCAGATTTCAGTATCACAAGGTAATACTTCAGATCTGAGTGCTACCAGTAGTGCGAAGATAAATAAACTTGAGATAAATAACTCAGATTTAGAGAACAATAGTTTCGAAAAAGTTTTAAATGTAGTTAAAACAGCAATAAATGATATGAACTGGTTTAACGGTGGTAATTCAGAATTTGGAGGGGTTGAAGGAAAGAGGTTTGATATAGATGTTTATATTAATGAGAAAGAATCTATTTGGGTCTTATTTGAGAAAGAATCTGTAAATCAATTTATGGCAGCCTCATTCTCTAAAAGTAAATATGGCTATAATAATAAACCAAACAGCTATTTTTCAAGGAATAAGGCTACAAAGCAAGAATATATTAAAACAATAGAGAACGATGGATACAAACTGTTAAATAAAGGGGAGCTGACATTTGACAATCTATCTCAACCTGATTATCCTCAAATTAATGATGTTAGAGAAGACACAATAAAAAGGATATCAGACTTAGTTCCTGATACATTAAAGAGTTTTGGGTTAAAAGGAATTTATAATGTTTATATACGTAACTTTCGAAACAATGACTCCAGTACCAATGTTGTTATAAAGGGTAGCTCAGGGAAAAGGTGGATATTGGATATTAATCTATATGATGATGGAATTGTTGAAAAAGGTAAGTTTTACGAAGTTAAGAATGAAAATCTTAACTACTTAGCTACTCAATATGAAAAAGTTACTATTAAGCAGATTGAGGTTGAAATTCAGTAGAGATATCTTAAAATGAATGGCGGTTGTCTTTGGATAGCCGCTTTTTGTATTTTTGAAATTTGCTAAAAATAGAAAATTGTTATGAATAATGTAAAAATAGAAAATGATGTTGATTGTCAAGTGTATTATTATTGAGCACTTTTTTAAAAATTTATATTTAGAATTGGTTCTTACGCATAATTGGCGGTAATGCTAGTTGTAGATACTTCTATGAGTATGACAATGTAGCCTTTGAATACACAAATAGTGGAGCAGTAACGGCATTTAATGTAATAGGAATTAACCTTATATCAAGAGAAACAGGAAGTGATAAGGTATATTACTTCAACAACGGACATGCAGATGTAACAGCTCTACTGGATGCAACAACAAAGAATATCCGGTCACAGTACAAATATGATGAATTTGGTAATATAACGTCAGAGACTTACTATGACAGCAATGGAGTAGAGACAACAGATGAGAACGAAATAATAAAGAGCCAGATATTGTACGCTGGATACCAATATGATGAGGAATCAAAGTACTATAATTTACATGCAAGGTACTATGATCCACAGACGGCAAGATTTTTGCAGCAGGATACATATAGGGGCACAATAGCTGACCCATTGTCACTTAATTTGTATACCTATTGACACAATGAGCCAATGATGTATTATGATCCAAGTCTTTTCGAAGTTGGTTATATAACAAAAATCAGTCTGATGAGAAAAGCATTAACTCTTTTTGCTAATGGAGATATTCCATCAAAAACTTATACTTTGAAAAACCCGATAACGTAATTGCTAAAAATGTATCAATTAAAACATTCTGTTTGACAAAATTGTATTAATTGTGTATATTAATAGTAGAAGAGTAGAGAGTGGTGACTAAATGTATGAAAAAATTAGATACAAGGAAAATACTAAATTTTAAACCAGACGATATTAAGGCATATTTAAAGGAATTGAAAAATCTAGTTTTAGAGAACAAATATACAGTTTCGAGAAACACTAATCGGGAAGAAAATAAAAAGTTTATCGAGGATTACAAAATTGATTCTAAAAAAGAAAAAGAAATTCTTATGAATTTGGAATATGATGATTTTTGCTATGCTGTTAATAATAAAAATCCAAAATTTGCTCACGAAGTTTTATATATATTTAATAAAGAATATGAATTAGACAGATGGGGAGAATTAATTTCGGTAGAAATCTATATTAAAACCAATAAAACTCAAACAAGGAGTGGAGAAGATATTATGATCATAGTGTCTTTTCATCAACGAAATATGCCAATCAAATATTTGTTCAAGTAAATTGGAGGAGGTGAAAGATATGAAAGCGTTTTGTGAAGAATGTAGAGATTATGCTAATTATCAAATTAAAGAAAACGAAAGAACTAAAGAGATTAAGGATAAAGTTATTAAATTTAAAGAAAAGATTGCTTATTGTTCAGAATGTGGAAGTGAGATTTTTGTTTCTGAATTGAGAGATGAGAATTTAGTTGCTATGGATAGGGAATATAGAATGAAAGAGGGATTGATTTTTTTATCTGAAATAGTTGATATTCTAGAAAAATATGAAATTGGGAAAAGGCCCATGTCACTTCTGTTAGGTTGGGGAGAAACAACATTAACTCGTTTTATTAATGGAGATATTCCATCGAAAACTTATTCCGACCTTTTGAAGAGAATGTATGAATCACCAGAGGATTTTCTTGAACTTCTAATAAAGAATAAAGATAAGATTACAGAAACAGCATATAAAAAGAGCTTTGAAGCAACAAATCGTATAATTAGCAATATAAAAATATGTGCAGTAGAGAGCAAAATTGAAAGTGCGTGTAATTACATTATATGTAATAGTGTTGAAATAACACCGTTGGCACTACAGAAACTTCTTTATTTTACACAGGCTTTTTATAAAGTATTTGTAGGGGATTTCATTTTTACTGAGGATTGTGAAGCATGGGTACATGGTCCGGTTTACAGAGATATTTATTTTAAATATAAGGATCATGGTTATAATCCAATAGAGGATAGTTTAGAGCAGTTTGAGTGTTTCGATTTATCTGAAAGTGAGCGAGAAGTCATAGATGCTGTTATTAACTATTTTGGCTGTTATAGCGGAAAAGTTCTTGAGACAATGACACACATTGAGCCGCCTTGGAAAGAAACTAGAAAGGGGCTTGCTGATGAAGAAGTATCAAATAGAATTATTAAAAAAGATATTATTGAGAGGTATTTCAAACAAGTCTATGAAAAATTTAATATGCTGAATATAACAGATATTAAAAATTATTCTGAAGACTTGTTTGAAAAAATAAGACACTAAAATGTTTCTGAAACCACCACAATTGTGGTGGTTTTTGGATATTTCAAAAAATTGATTAGCATTTTTTTAATATCAAAATCTTCCTATGATAAGAAGCTTAAAAGCTTCCATAATGGGTTTTGTAAATGAAATACTAAATATATATTCTTTGAAACTCCCTTATTGAAAAATATGCAGGTGTATGTCAGAATGATATTATCGATTTAGAGAAAATAATTTGACCGTTTGGGGAAAAATACATGAAAGAGCAGTTAGTTGAGTTTTGCAAATCAATAGGAATAGAATATGTGGGCATTGCATCTTCCAATCCGTATATCGATCTTAGAGATATATTACAAAATCGAATTGAGGTTGAGTTTTTAGAACAAACTATTAGAGAGTATAAAAATTTAGAAAGAAAAATCGCAGCTTTGGAAAAGCAGTTACTAGATGTAATTACTAAATCACCATCTACTTGCAAACACCAAACCAATATAGAGAAAACAAGCGAAGGCGTTGAAGTTAAGAAAAGGTCGATTTTTGAAAAGATAGATTTTAACAAACAGGAAGAGCCTTGTAAACTGCCTACAAAGGATTTTCTAAAAGGTGCTAATTTTAGAACTGACAAAATCCACAACGGAAAAAACTTGTTGATCAGAACATGGAGTAAGAATTAAAACTTAACTTTTCCACTAATAGTATTTTGAGGCTGTGGCTGGTCGTTACGCTTCGCTTCACTGCTCACTACGTTCAAAAAGTTTACTTTTCGAACGCTGTGGGCAATGCTGTTTTAGCAGCAAAGATACCATAAATACTTTGGGAAGGTTTTGTAAGTAAATTCAATCAAGAAGAATAAATGTCACAAAGATTAAATAGTATAGATTCAAAGATTTCCTATATTATGTTAAGAAATGGTCAGGGGATGAAGACTGTTTTTAGTATTCCTTCCTCAAAATTAGAAATGTGTCTAAATTATTAGATTTCAGAAAGGTTCTTGAAAGATTGAAGTGTTAAACTGAAAATAAACTTTCTTGGGAGAATTGTTAGTACAGGAGGTAATTCTATGAGCATTCTGGAGACAACAAATCTGAATAAATTCTATGGAGCTGAACCCAATATTGTACGGGCGCTCGACAATGTAAACCTTTGTGTGGAGCCAAGTGAATTTGTGTCAATTGTAGGCACATCGGGTAGTGGAAAATCTACGCTTTTACATATGCTTGGGCTTTACCGTCCAACAAGCGGTACCGTGAAGGTGGAAGGAAAGGATATTTTTTCTTTAAAGGATGATGAACTGACTATTTTCCGAAGGCGAAAGATTGGATTTGTTTTTCAAAGCTATAATCTTGTTGTTTGTGTTAATCTAAAAGTACCCCAGGATTTCAGTTGAAAAATCCCCCACTAAACAAATATAATACCTCATGAGAAATAATCATGAGGAGTTCAAATGAGGTGATTAATTTGAAAGTAAAACAAGAAATAATTCTTATGCACATACGTGATGGAAAGTCACAGAGAGAAATATCAAGAATTACAGGAAAAGATCGTAAAACAATAAGAAAATATATAGAAGATTATGAGAGGAGTCTAATTGAATGTAAAGGTATTGATGCGGAAGAACCAAAGCTATTGACTTTTTATAAAAAGCAGGGTACAATTAAGTAAAACGTAAACAACTAAATCGTAAATAATTAAATTTTGAGGAGGTGCTCCCATGTTTATAGGAAGAGAAGAAGAACTTGGGAAATTAAACAGACTTTATCATTCCGATAAATTTGAATTTGTTGTTATCTATGGTCGTCGCCGTGTAGGTAAAACGGTACTTATAAGCGAATTTACCAAAGATAAAGATACTATTTTTTTTACTGGCATTGAAACTAACGCAAAGCAAAATCTCGAAAACTTTTCGAGATGCATTATGGAATATAATACAGGAATTTCAGCAGACACATCTTTTTCGTCATTCCAGTCTGCGCTTGAATATGTTTTTGAACTTTCCAAAACAAAAAGGATTGTTCTTGTCGTTGACGAATACCCTTATGTTGCAAGAGCGTCAAAAAGTCTCGCTTCCACATTTCAGCTTCTTATAGATAAGAATAAAGATAGTTCAAAGCTGTTTTTAATTCTTTGTGGGTCGTCAATGTCATATATGGAAGACCAGGTGCTTGCATATAAAGCTCCTCTTTACGGAAGAAGAACTGCGCAGTTTAAAATAAAGCCCTTTGAATTTTTTGAAGCATGCCGATATTTCAATAAGCTTTCAGATGAAGATAAAGCGCTTGCTTATGGTGTCGTTGGAGGAACTCCACAGTATCTTATGCAGCTTAACGATAATCTTTCTATTGAAGATAATATCAAAAATACACATTTTAATCCATCGTCATCTATTTTTGAAGAACCTAATAACCTTTTGAAACAAGAAGTACGTGAGCCTGCAATTTATAACGCAGTAATCACAGCAATCGCCACAGGTTCATCAAAGATGAATGAAATATCGGGAAAAGTCGGAGAAGATACAAGCGTGTGTGCTACCTATATTAAAAACCTTATTTCTCTTGGTATTGTAAAAAAAGAATCGCCCTACGGTGAAAAATCAACACGCAAGACTATTTATTCTATTGAAGATAATATGTTCAGATTCTGGTATCGTTTTGTACCTGAAAACACTTCTGTTATATCTCGCGGTGCTTCTGATTTGGTGTATAAGAGAATTGCTCCCGGACTTTCTTCTTATATGGGAGGAGTATTTGAAGAAATATGCAAGCAGTATCTCTGGAAACTGCTCATTGAAGGAAAATGTGCTGTTAATTTCAGCGATATCGGTCGTTGGTGGGGTACAAATCCCAAAACAAGAACACAAGAAGAAATCGATATTATGGGTACCGATAAAGATAACGCTTTGTTTGCCGAATGTAAATGGACAAATGAAAAGGTTGACCTCAGTGTACTTGAAACCCTTGTAAATCGGAGCAATCTGTTTAACTTTAAGAAAAAGCATTTCTATCTTTTTTCGAAAACCGGTTTTACAAAAGGATGTATTGATAAAGCAGATGAGATGGATAATGTAAATCTTGTCACCTATGAGGATATGTTGAAATCATAATAGGTAACCATTTATACGTTTTTAAAAATTACAAGCAAAGGAAAACAATTAATGAGATAGTTATGTAATAAGGAATCAATCCTAACAGAAATCAGTGATTTGTTGCAGTCCAAAGATTTACTTCGAGACGGTTTCACTTTCTTTGACACTTTTTGTGCGTCAAGTTTCACTTTTTGGCTATTCAGTTGGTTTAAATTTCGCCGTCAGGCAAGCCAAGGCATCTAGTGTTTAGAGAATATTTTGAAAAGAGGAGGTACAATAGCTGATTCGTTGTTACTTAATTTGTATACCTATTGTCACAATGAGCCTATGATGTATTATAATCCAAGTTTTTTCGAAGTTGGTTATATAACAAAAATCAGTCTGATGAGAAAAGCATTAACTATTTTTGCTAATGGAGATATTCCATCAAAAACTTATTCTTATATTTTTTGAAACTCCCTTATTGAAAAATATGCAGGTGTATGTCAGAATGATATTATCGATTTAGAGAAAATAATTTGACAGTTTGGGGAAAAATACATGAAAGAGCAGTTAGTTGAATTTTGCAAATCAATAGGAATAGAATATGTGGGCATTGCATCTTCCAATCAGTATATCGACCTTAGAGGTATATTACAAAATCGAATTGAGAAGGGTTTGATAAATGCCTTTGATAAAGAGAATTTGGAAAGAATGATCTATCCAAACCTTACTCTAGAGGATGCAAAATCAGTAATAGTTTGTTTATTTCCGTACTATTGTGGTACAGCAAAAGATGCTAATTTGTCAAAATATGCTTACAGCAGGGATTATCACATCATAATTAGGAAAAAGCTTGATATAATAGGTTTGTTTTTAGAAAGAAGTATTGAAGGGTTTAATTATAAAGCTTTTGCAGACACGGGTCCTCTGAATGATCGCTATTTGGCATATAGTGCTGGCTTGGGGTTTTATGGAATTAATAACCATATAATAAATGATAAATATGGGTCCTATGTCTTTATAGGATATCTAATAAACAACTATCCTTTTGAACCCGACAGTCCTCAAGATCGAACTTGTTATCAGTGTCTAAATTGTGTAAAAAAATGTCCTGGGCAGTGTATTTTAAGTGATTACACAATAAATCCTTTCAAGTGTAGATCTTATATAACTCAAAAAAAGGAAGAGCTTTCTATAGAAGATATAAATATTTTAAACAAACATCATTTGATTTGGGGTTGTGATGTTTGCCAAGATGTGTGTCCGCACAATAAAAATGTGCAAGAAACAATAATAGAAGAATTTAAGCAAAACCTTAAGTATAAAATTGAATATGAAGAGCTGAACCAAATTTCTAATAGGGAGTTTTTGCGAAGATATAAGGACAGGTCATTTAGTTGGAGAGGCAAAGGGGTGCTAAAGAGAAATTGTGAAATAATACATGACAAGCAAAATGCTTGAAAGCAATACAAAAATCGTATAGAAAAAATGATTTAGTTGAGGCTTTTGGGTCAAGTTATTATTGTAGGAAATGTAAAAAGACGAATAATTCCAAAGGTATTCCCAAGTAATTTTAATTATCATTTTGATCTAGAGTTTTCATTAGCTCAGTCAATGCTTCGATACTTGTTATCATACTGTTAACTCGTTGCTGTTGGGTATCTGCATTGGAAAGAACACTTTGGACTGAAGCGGATGATTTGTCAGATATAGTAGCTACTATACCCATTTCGTTTGAAACTTTATTAGCTGACTGTAAAAGATTTTCGTTTATTAAGTTTAGCGACTCTGCTTGCGTAAGTACTTCTTCAGAATTTGTCTTAATCAGTTCAAATAATTGCTCGACTACGTTTGCTGACTGTTTGCCTGAAACTACTGTTTGAAGTCCATTGTGAACTAATTTGTTCACATGTAGGATTTTATCTTGTATTAGTTGAATGCCTATATTAACTTGTTGGGAAGCATTTTGTGAGTGCATCGCAAGCTTACGAATTTCGCTTGCTACAACAGAAAAACCCTTACCATGTTCTCCGGCCTTTGCAGCTTCAATGGAAGCGTTTAAGGATAGTAGCTTGGTCTGATTGGTGATTTCCCTGATCATAGAAACAATATTTTCAATTTTTACACTTTCTTCATTTACTTCACGCATTGCTACAGATATACTGTCAACAAATTGATCTATCTCTATCATTTGGTTGGACATTATTTTCATTTTGTCCTGACCATCTCTGGTTACCTCAGCTGTATTCTTAGACTTCTGACTCATGTTGGATGATGCATTCGCTGTTTGCTGAACAGTGGCTGTTATATCTTGTATTGCCTGCAAAACATCACCAAAACTGTTTGCCTGGGTTTCAATCCCAACAGAAATTTCTTTAAATGCTGATACTAATTCTTTGGATATGCTGCCTGTTGATGTTGCATTTTCCTGGAGGTTTACGGTTGATTTTCTAAGTATTTCAACAGATTGAGAAGTCTTTTCTAGTAGTTCATCTGTTTTTTGCTTTGCATTTTTTGCCTCAATAGCTCCTTCTTTTATTTTTGTCAACATTTGATTACCAACACAACTTTGAGAGATTAGAGCAACTAGGGTTAATAAAAAATATACATTAGGAGAAAATCGATCTATACTGGCATAACCAGCCTTTGTAAAAAGTGCATAGTTTAATATAACTATTGCAATGGTTCCGTTAAGCAATAAAGGACGATAATTGTGATAGATAGCTATAATAGCTATAGATAAATACAAAATGAGTGAATTTGGAAAATTTGTTGTGCTTTGTATCATGAAAAAAGAGACAAGGTTAAAACCTAATGCTATAAAATACATAATATATTTAATTCCGATTTTTTTCCATACAAGAAAGACTATGATTAATGTAATTGGTGACGCGTACTTAATCACGGACATCATTGTAACAGGATATTTATAGGCTGAACCAGCTCCAAAAACAACGCAAAGGCAAAGGATTAAAGCCATTAGTTTATTTCTTTTATGTAGTTCGAATAATTGTTCGTCCAAAAGTTACCACTCCTGTCTTACACAATATTTAACATAAATTATTCTATATTTATTAATTGATAGTAACACAAATAAAAAAGAGACAATTTTTGGCAAAGTATTTGTGATAGATTACCATGTCTTTTTTGACTAATAAAAAAATTTTGAATTATTAAGCTATGTTTAAAGTTAAAAGTATAAGATGTGTTAAATAAATTATAACATTTTGTAGAATGAAATGCAATTGAAATAATTTCAACATTTCAACGGGTGTATTTAATCATCGTGGACCATATTATTCCAATAACTAAAGCTCCGAGGCTAAGAGAATGTAAAACTCTCTACGGGTCGAATCAAAACTCGCTTTGATCAAACAGTGATTCGACTAATCCTTCGCTTCGTTAACATTCTCTAAGCCTCTACGCAATGTTATTTCCATAATATGGCGCGCGATTAAAATATGCACCCAATTTCAACTAGGTATGTATGTAGTACTTCATTGAAAAGGTATGGTCGGCTTAAAAAGAAGGCAAATCAGATTTTTTAATACAGTTTAAAGAGCAACTTTCAAAAGGGGCATATTGGAAAGAACTGAAAGCCATGAATGGCTGGAATTGAGATTTATTATAGAACATAAAAAGTATAAAGAAATTAGTTTTGAAACCGCAGTTGACCAATTGTTTTTTTGGTAATTATATAATTAAAAATATAAGGTTAGAAGAAACATGTGATAAAAAGAACGAGTTGTATATTTTTCAGAAATATATAACTCGTTCCTTTTATAATTTTTATCGGATTTTTGATTTGATAACATTCCAGTAATCCGAGTTTTCAAGACCAAGGCGCCAAATTCCAATGCCGCCCAAATTATATGAATTAACTATATCTAATTTGTATTCAATGCTATAGGAATTTTCAAACCATACAGTATGATCTATTCCATCAGAATCAGTATAATTAAAGTAAGGACACTTTGAAGAGTTATCCCAATGGATGGTAGCACCGTTATTAACAGCAAGGTTGTAGCACCCATTAATAGAGTAGGCTTTTGTGCCGTTATTCGACCAATCATATCCGTATGCCGCAAGACCAAAATAAATTTTTTCTTTTGGAATAACAGTTACAGCATATTTTATGACGTTAGTGACCCAATCAATAGAAGCAACAGGCCCCGCTGAACCACCAGGATAATGCTCGTCATAGGTCATGAGAATTATGTAGTCTGAATAATTTGAAATAGCAGCATAATCATAGGCGTAGGTCCAGGAGTAGTTAGGACTGTCGACTGTTTTAGCAGGAACTGATACTGAGATAGTATAACCTAGTGGTTTTAAAGCTGAATAGATTTCAGAGAGGAATGTTGTGTAGTGATTTCTGTTGTAACTATAGATACCTTCTATGTCAATATTAATACCTTTATAGTTATTTGTTTGGAGAATGTTTATTAGGTTATTTCTAAAGTTAATTCTGTTGGTTGAACTTTCAAGAAGAGTTTTGGCAATATCACCGCTAAAATTATTGCCAACTAACAGAGTTGGGGTAATATTATTAGAGTTTGCATAACTTATTTGTTCAGTAGGAAGAATACCGGTGATATTTCCATACCCATCTGTTATGTGAGTAGCGGTTGATATCTCATTAATGTAATTTGAGTTGCTAACCATTGAGTTATATGAGGATTTATCACCTGAATAGTAATAGGTTGTAAATCCGAGAATTCTTTTTGTTGGTGCTATAGTAGGAATAGGAGTTGGGTTTATAGTTTGAGTCGGTGCTGTAGGAATAGGAGTTGGAGCCATAGTTGGAGTCGGTACTGCAGTAGGAATAGGAGCTGGAGTCATAGTTGGAGTCGGTACTGCAGTAGGAATAGGAGTTGGGGACATAGTTTGAGTAGGTACTATAGTAGGAATAGGAGTTGGAGTCATAGTTGGTGTCGGTACTGTAGTGGCAATAGGAGTTGGAGTTATTGTTTGAGTAGGTACTACAGTCGCAATAGAAGTAGGAACTGGAGTTGGTGTAGGTGCCACAGTGGTGGTAGGGACAGGGGATTGTGTTGTAGGAGTGGAGGAGATGATTGGAGATGGTGAACTTGTCGGAGCTGAAATAAATGGTTCAGTACCCCACACAAGGTTACCATTTATATAACCGGTAGTTTTAGACCAGTCGATATAAAATGTTGAATTGTTGTTAAATGAGTAATCATTTGTTTGGGTATAGTAGGACCAATCAGATTTTGTAATTCTAGACTGGATTTCTGCATAACTACCTACAGCTAATGAACCTGCATTTTTACTAAATCCAATTTCAACGTAACAGTCTGCATCATTAAATGGTGTATATAACTTTTGGAAGGTACCTGTAACATTTTGGCTGCCTATATTTGACCAATCGCACCAAAAATCTTGGGGCTTATTACCATCAATTGTGTAATAATACCTTATTTTCAATGAAGAAAGTTTTATTGATTTAGTTCCGTTGTTATAAACTCTAAATTCAGGATATATAGTATTGGTGTAAGAAGATAAATTATAGTTGTATAATTGAAGTTTGATGCTGGTATTATTTGATTTAGGTGCTGCAAGAACATTAATAGAGCTTAATATTAAAATAAAAGTAAGGATGATAGAAAGGAATGATTGATAATTCTTTTTAGGGTGCATAAATTAACCTCCTCATAATGGTTTACATAACAATTATATTATGGTTAACAGTATGTGGCAATAAGTAATAGTGACTATTATTTATGGGACTCGTGGAATAAAAAAAGATTTTTTTTGTAAAAACAATGTAAATTTTTTATAATTAGTGTTATAATTATATTAGGTAATTTCTAAGAAATAACTAAACAATGATATTTTTGAAAACTTAACTTGCATAATTTGACTATACATCTGAATGGTTTTTGGTATAATCCAGAAAATATTTCTGTAGTTTGAAAGTTTTAAGCATCTAGGACGGACACTATAATTATTGGGAAGTTATTTTTAGAAGTGTCCAAGTAATTTTTTAAGAGGTAGTATAATGCAAGGAAAAGTGAGAAAAAAAGTGTACCGTGTTTGGCACACAGAGAAGAAAAATTGTTCTAAGTTTGACACAAAGGAGATTGAAGAAGTATGTGCAGGAAGCATTAAAGAAGCAAGGCAGATAGTTCAGGATAAGTTCCCTGCACACAGAATTACTTCAGTATGGCTGATAGAAAAATAAATAAATCCTTTGTTGTAGTTCACCTTTTTCGTACAAAGTGAAAGAGGTAAAACGAAGGGACTTTATTGTCCTAGAGTTTTTTATTTAGGGGGAAGAACCATAAACAGAATTAACTCTCCAATATTTAACGCATTAAGGAAGTACATAAAATCAAGCCCTATACCATTTCATATGCCTGGACACAAGCTTGGGAAAGGTATACCCGAAGGGATATTGAATTATTTACATCTACTTGATATGACTGAAATTCCTGGACTTGATAATCTTCATTTTCCCGATGGTGTTATAAAAGAAGCACAAGACCTAGCAGCAAAGGCTTTTGGAGCTGATTATACTTCTTTTTTGGTGAACGGATCGACTTGTGGCGTGCACGCAGCCATATTAGGTTTGTGCAAACCTGGAGACAAATTGATAGTTTCAAGGGATTGTCATAAATCGGTGGTTGGTGCAATGATGCTTGCTTCAGTTACGCCAATTTACATAGCTCCACAATATGACTGTCCATTTGGTGTGCCCTCAATAATGTTGCCTTCAACTGTTAAACACGCTATTGAGAACAATCCTGATGCAGTTGGGGTTGTTATGACGCGCCCAAATTATTATGGCATCTGCTCAGATATTTGTGCAATTTCTGATGTGGTTCATTCCTATAACAAAATTTTAATAGTAGATGAGGCTCATGGAGCTCATTTGAAGTTTTCATCTAAACTTCCGTGCTGTGCATTGGACGGAGGAGCTGATGTGTGTATTCAAAGTGCGCATAAAACATTACCTGCATTGACTCAAGGAGCGTATATCCATATAAAGGGAAACCGTGTTGATGTAGATAAGGTTAAATTTGTGTTGCGCTTAATTCAAACATCCAGTCCCTCTTATATCATTATGGCCTTTTTAGATATTGCGAGGGGGATAATGGAGAATGCTGGAAGTGAAATGATAGAAAATTTACTTACTAATATAAACTGGTTTGAAAAAAAGCTTTATACAAACACCGGTTTTAAAGTGTTACCTGCAAATTCTTTGCAGTTAGATAATATTGATAAAACTAGGATTGTAGTAAATGTCAAAAATACTGGTCATACCGGGTTTTCTATAGAAAAAATACTCAGAAGTAAGTACAATATACAAGTTGAAATGTCAGATCTTTATAATATAGTATGTATTTCTACCGTAGCAGATGGAATAAAAGAGTTTGAAAGTCTATACTTTGCATTAAAGGAAATAGACCAGAGTTCTACTAACTTTACAAAATTCCCTAATATCAGCATCAAAGAGGTTGAAATACCTTCACAGGTTGTTGCACTAGATAAAATTATGCAAAGCAAGTATGAAAAAAGAAATTTATCAGATTCTGTGGGCAAGGTGAGCAGAGGTATAATAACGCCATATCCTCCTGGTGTTCCTATAGTATGTCCTGGGGAAGTTATTACTCAACAGGCAGTTGAATATATAATCAGTGTCATCGAAGCTGGAGGAAATGTAAATGGAGTTTTTGATAATAAGCAAGTTGAAATTCTTAGATAAGGTGATTCTCAAAAAAATAACTGGTCAATTGCGGTTCCCAAAGTCCGATTTGATGGGATTTTTGATCTGAATACTGTATAGGTATTCTTTGGAATTTTAAAGTTTCTTATCTTTTTTTAATTTGAAAATTTTTAATTCAAATATTATAATTAGAGAGCAGTTAAAGAATTTGAACTCAATACAGATATTGGAGGGCAAAATGAAAGGTGTTTTAGTGATTATTGAAGGTAGTGATTCAAGTGGTAAGGCTACTCAAACAGAGATGCTTTATAATAAGCTTACTAATAAAAAGTATAATGTAAAAAAGATAGATTTTCCTAATTATAAGAGTGAGTCGTCTGCTCTTGTAAAAATGTATTTGAATGGAGATTTTGGAAGTTCTGCCGGCGATGTGAATCCTTATGTTGCCTCCACTTTTTATGCAGTTGATAGATTTGCTTCTTTCAAAAAAGAATGGGGCAAATTATACAATGAAGGATATATTATTATCTCAGATAGATACGTAACTTCTAACATGATTCATCAAGGGGCAAAAATCACAGATCAGAATTTAAAGAATGAATATTTAAGTTGGCTATGGGATTTGGAATATAAAAAATTCAGTTTGCCTGTTCCGGATTGTGTTTTCTTTTTGGACATGCCTCCAGAATATAGCATAAAGTTAATGGAAAGTAGAAATAACAAAATAACCGGGGAAGCTCAGAAGGACATTCATGAGAAGGACTATAATTATCTAATAGCATCTTACAACAACTCTAGAGAAATTGCACAAAAGTATAAATGGACAAGGATTGAATGTGTTGAAAATGGCAAAATTAAGTCAATCGATAAGATACATGATGAAGTGTATTCACGCCTTATAAGTAATGTAATCCCCAAAAAATAGCTTTGCAACTGCGGTTTCAAAAAGTAGTGATACATATTATGGAAATAACGTCTGCGTAGAGGCTTAGAGAATGTTAACGAAGCGAAGGATTAGTCGAATCACTGTTTGAGCGTAGCGAGTTTTGATTCGACCCGTAGCGAGTTATACATTCTCTTAGCCTCGGAGCTTTAGTTATT
>Ga0207721_100158_pt1 | contig 37953 bp, 30 predicted proteins | sample TtaePargueraPR_3_FD_187756 | JGI IMG/M metagenome (GOLD analysis project Ga0207721, IMG submission 187756) | Aerobic enrichment media microbial communities from Bioluminiscent Bay, La Parguera, Puerto Rico - Tt and P2 (1) (SPAdes) | ecosystem: Environmental > Aquatic > Marine > Unclassified ...
TAGTGCTTGGGCTTAGGTGGTCACTCCCCTTTTCTCTAGCATTTGGCAGAATATCCTTCTATGTGAAGGCTGTCCCAGTAAATTATTTACATTGACTTTTTATTATAAATTTAATGCAACGCTAATGAGTTTCATTATATATACTTAGGGAGTTTCAAAAAAATACATATTCACTATTTCTGTTACAAAGCCCATCAAATGAATTTTTTGAAACTCCAATTGATCAGTTGTTTTTTTATTTTGCCTTAGGAATTAAGGAATAACTTTCTACTGTGGCATAACGTAAAAACTCTAACCAAAAACAAGTTGTGTCCATGAGTTAATGATTTTAGTAGCTTCATCATATTTTAATTCATAAGTTGTGGGATCACCGATGTAAGTTACTATTGTAAGACGTCCATCAAGCATTGAACATATTAATTGTTTTTTTATAAAGTTATCTGAATTTTTAATATTACCTGTAACAGTTATAAGTATTGCGTCATCTCCATTCCATTTTATTTTTTCGTTTTTTATAATGTTACTGTTAGTTAAAGGGTCTTGAGCTATTTTTACCAAATCTGATTGTATATCCGACAGTGTACAACTAAAGTTCAAATTAATAAATTCGACAAGAATACCACAGTATTTATTAGGATCTTCCGCATTTTCGTATACTATTGCAGGGGTTTTTTCATCAGAAGAAGGAAGGTTCCATGAATTCGGTACAAAAAGTGAATAACCTCCATAGGAGTTATAATATTCACGCGTTCCCTCTGGAATCGTATAATAATTGTCTAAGTCGCTTGGGACAGATACTGTTATGTCTGTATCCAACATATATTCCGTGACTTCTGTAATGGTGTAATTCTTAGCTCCTTCGGTAGATTCATAACTTCCTGTTGTTACACAATCAATGCGCTCAATTTCATATTTGGTAATACCTAAGTCAATTGTAGTAACTTTCAATTCATATTTAATATGGCATTTGCTTGTTTTATCTTTTAAAACATTAGTAATTGAATCGTTTGCAGAGTCTGCTACAAGTATAAGGTTATCGCCTTCAAGAATAATGTGATTATTGTCCTTTTCTTTTATAATAAGGCTTGCTGCAAGAGAACCACTAATACTTTCATCAATTTCATTTTCTGATAAATGTTCATTGTTAAGTGCTCTTGCTTGCTTACCCCATTGACGACGAATTTGTGATTTCTTGTAGATATTATCTGCATCTTGATAAATTTCAGTCTCTGTTGTAATGCCATCTGATGTTTCAAATAAATTAATGTGCGTTATATTTTTAGCAACATCTTTTTTTATATCATAGTTGCACTTGTACTTTTCAATTCCTTCCACAGTAATAACTTCATTTTGCTTTATTTGAATAGGTTTAACTTTTGGGGCATCAATTTTTCTTAGAAGTTCAGATATTTGATTATAGGACTCTTCTTTTGTAATGATGACGCTATAAGACTTACTATCCCAGTATACAAATCTTGATAAACTTTGAGAAATAAATCTTACTGGAATGTATGTACTGTCTTTGTAAATAATAGGTGCTACGTCTAATTCAATTTCTTCGCCATTAACATTAACGATATTGTTTCCAATAGAAAGAAAAATTTCTGTACTGTCTTTTAAAATTTTGATTGACTTATCATCAGGATTCCATGTGATATGGGCACTGTCATTTGGAACTCCAAGAGCTATCAAAAGTTCTCTTAATCCCAAAAGAGCGCGGCTGTTGTAGTTGACTGGAGCGTTTTTAAGATCCAATTGTGTTCCATCCACAATAACTTTGAGTGTAGGTGTTTCAGTAATTGATGTTTCATTTGCAAAGGTGCTATGTGCAAATAAAAACACAAATAAAATCATTGATAAACAAAAAATACTTTTTTTCATTTTAATAAATTCCTCCCCGTATTTTATTGAACTCAGGTTTGTATTATACATTAAGTATTCTAAGTTCAATAGACATATGCACATGGTAGGTGTTTTTTTAGGAATTACCTAAGGGAGTTTCAAAAAAATACCTATTCATTATTTCTGTTACAAAGTCTATCATGAAAGCTTTTAAGCTTCCAATCATAGGAACATTATTTTGCTATGCAAAAAATGACATCGAATTTTTTGAAACTCCAGTTGCAAAGTTTTTATTTTAAATCCCCTAACATGTCTAATTATTAAAATTTCATACTGAAAGTAAGTTTACAGAAAAAACATTTGTTTTGCAAGGGGTAATTCTCTATTAGTGTTAAATGTGGCAAAAGATTGTAGTTATAATTTATGGGCAAATTGGGAAAAACAAAAAAAATATAATTGTATTTTTCTCGAAAAACATTTTACATTATTTAAGGTGATTCCAAAAAAAATAACTGGTCAATTGCGGTTTCAAAAAATCTAGATTTACATTTTTTGCACTGCAAAATAATGTTCCTCTGCTTGGAAGCTTTAGTCTTCCATTGAAGGGCTTTATGATTTGAATACTGTATAGGTTATTTTTTGAAACCGCCTAATCTTTATTTTCGAGAAAGAATATACATCTGACTATAAAAGTAAAAAAGATATAATGTAATAAACTTTTTGACTTTTATATAACTTATAAAAAATACAAAAATGTTAAAATATTAAGTTGCAATATTGAGATAATATGATAATATAATTATGATATGTAGTTCCTTTTCTATTGCATAGTTACAAAGTATGTCATTGTACATGCGTAATTTAGTAGGTAGTTATATAAGGCAGGATCAAATAAATAACTGAGCAATTGGAGTTTCAGAAAATTTGATTAGCATTTTTTACAAAGCAAAATAATGTACCTATGATTGGAAGCTTAAAGCTTCCATAATGGGCTTTGTGACAGAAATTATGAATATGAATTTTTTTGAAACTCTCTAAATATGATTATTTGTAGCTTGTCATGTTAATAATTAAACCTAAGAACAGAGGAAATACATCTGTGATATTTTTGGTGGCTTGGAAAATGTTGTTGAACAAGTGCTATTGGTAATTCCAAAAAAAAATTGGTAAACTGCGGTTTCAAAAAAATTGATTGGAATTTTTTGCGAAGCAAAATAATGTTCTTATGTCTGGTTGCTTCAATTTTCCATGATGGGTTTTTGATCTAAATATTGTACAGATTATTTTTTGAAACAGTCTATTGTTTATAAAAGAATTTAATATGAAAATTTGCCATTAAATGCAGATCAAATTGCATTTTTAGCACTATGGAATTAGGTATTGGTACTGTTTGATAGCGTTAATACAGATAAGCGAAAGGGAGATGCACTTTGTTTGGTATTGGTCAGGATATAGGTATTGATCTTGGAACCGCTTCCGTTCTTGTTTATATCAAAGGAAGAGGTATAGTTTTAAGAGAGCCTTCTGTTGTAGCTATAGATAAAAATTCTAATAAACTTCTTGCAGTAGGTGAAGAGGCAAGACGAATGCTTGGAAGAACACCTGGTAATATTGTTGCTATAAGGCCTTTAAGAGAAGGTGTTATTTCCGATTATGACATTACGGAGAGAATGTTAAAGCATTTTATTAATAAAGTGTGCGCAAATAGAATTCTCAAACTTGTAAGGCCTAGGATTATTGTTTGTGTACCTAGTGGGGTTACAGAAGTTGAGAAGAGAGCTGTTAAAGAAGCTGCTATGCAAGCAGGAGCTAGGAAAACTTATCTTATAGAGGAACCCATAGCTGCAGCGATTGGAGCAGGTATTGATATTTCTAAAGCCTGTGGAAGTATGGTAATAGATATTGGTGGTGGAACTTCAGATATTGCAGTAATTTCTTTGGGCGGAACGGTTGTAAGTAGTTCTATAAAAATTGCTGGAGATAAGTTTGATGAAGCAATTGTAAGGCACATGAGGAAAAAGCACAATGTAATGATAGGTGAGCGTACAGCTGAAGAACTTAAGATAAATGTTGGAACGGTTTATCCAAGGGTTCAAGAAATTACAATGGATATTAGAGGTAGAAATCTCATATCCGGTTTGCCAAAGACAATAACAGTAACATCCACTGAGATTATGGAAGCGCTTGAAGAACCTATTTTAAGTATTGTTGAGACTGTTCACTCTGTTTTGGAACGGACTCCTCCAGAACTTGCATCGGATATAAGTGACCGGGGTATTGTTATGACGGGTGGTGGAAGTTTGATTTATGGTTTAGACAAGCTTATACAAGAAAAGACAGGTATTAATGTGATAGTTGCTGATGATGCTGTTTCGTGTGTTGCTTTAGGTACAGGTAAAGCATTGGAGAATATTGAAGTTTTAGAGGAAAGTGAAGCATCTGATATGAGAAATAGTTACAGATAAGTGTTTAAGGTAAAATCAAATAAAAACTTTGCGACTGGAGTTTCAAAAAAATTGATGCTATTTTTTGCATAGCAAAATAATGTTCCTATGATTGGAAATTTAAAAGTTTGCATGAAGGGATTAGTGCCTAAATTATTGAATATGTATTTTTTTGAAACTCCCTAAACTGTTTATTTGAAAGGGTCAAGTAATGTACTTGGCTCTTTTTTCGTACCCTTAAAATATTTTTCGGATTATATATTATTTTTTGTTAAGTTGATAACTTAAAAATACGATATAGAATATGAGGGAATAAGGTTATTCTAAAAAAGCAAGATCAAATAAAAACTTTGCGACTGGAGTTTCAAAAAACTAGAGGTATATTTTTGGAATAGCAAAATTATGTGCCTATGCGTAGGAAGCTTAAAAGCGTTCATAAATTGGCTTTGTAATTTAAAACGTTTTTGAAAACTCTCTGGTTGCCCAGAAACTTTTTGAATAGCCTAATCATATTTGGAATATAGGTGAATTAATATGCTTAGAGCACTATATACTTCTGGTTGGAGTATGCGAGCTAATAGTAAACAAATGGATATAGTGTCCAACAATCTAGCCAATGTCAGTACAAACGGATACAAAAAGGATACTGTGGTTTATGAAAGTTTTCCTGAAGCTATGGTGAGGAGAATTAATGATACACATAGCACATTAAATCCTTCGGGAAAGGTTGGAAATGTGCAGTTTGGTAATGATGTGGGTGAGGTGTATACATACTTTAACGGAGGTCATCTTGATAAGACAGACCAAAACTTGGATTTTGCAATTAAAGGTTCTGACTCTGCTTTTTTTAGTATTGGAGTTCCAAATGAAGACGGAGATATAACAGAATATTATACTCGAGATGGAAGTTTTATTTTGAATTCTGATAGGCAGCTTGTTACAAGTGAAGGGCATTTAGTATTAGGAATAGATGGCCCAATAACATTGCAAAACGATAACTTTAATGTTTTAGATGATGGTTCCATAGTACAAAATGAAGAGATTGTAGCTAGACTTTCTATTAAGGAATTTACCGATACCACTACACTTAGAAAATTTGGAGAAAACCTAATACAGTCCACTGAGCAAACTGAGGAGCAAGAGTTTACAGGTATTGTAAAGCAAGGTTTTTTAGAACAGTCAAATGTAAACGTTGTTAATGAGATGATAAATATGATTACAGTAATGCGTGCTTATGAATCAAATCAAAAAGTTGTACAAGCACTTGATGGAACTTTGGAAAAAGCGGTAAATGAGGTCGGTGTGGTAAGGTAAGGTGTTTGAAAGCAAAAATGTAAATCGGGTTTTTTAAAATCACTTAAAAACAGGTAAATTATATAGATTGAAAAAGTTTTGATGTGAACATGTTAGGCAAAATCAAATAAATAACTGATCAATTGGAGTTTCAAAAAATTTGATTTGATGGGTTTTGTGCCTAAATTATTGAATATGTATTTTTTTGAAACTCCCTTAAAATGGAGGGTAAAAATTATGATGAGAGCACTTTGGACTGCGGGTTCAGGTATGAAAGCACAACAGTTTAGTGTAGATGTAATATCAAACAATTTGTCTAATGTAAACACAACTTCATATAAAAAGGAAAGGGCAGAGTTTAAAGATTTACTCTATGAAACATTAAACCGAGCTTCGGTAATGGACGGAGAGGGAAGACCTGTTAACCTTCAGGTTGGGCATGGATCATCTATTGTTGCTACTGCAAAAAACTTTGGGACTGGAAATTTAGAAAAAACAGATAACCCTCTTGACTTTGCAATTGATGGAGATGGCTTTTTTGTTGTATTAGGGCCTAAGGGGGATTTGGCATATACTCGTGATGGTAATTTTAAGTTAAGTGTTTCAGATGATGGAAATAAGCTTACTACATCTGATGGTTATCCCGTATTAGATGATGCAGGTACCGAAATATATATTGATGTTGACATTGACAAATTGATTGTATCTGACTATGGAGAGCTTTCTTATACGGATGAAACAGGAGTTGTAGTTCCTTTAGGACAGACTATTGGTGTAGTGAAGTTTTCTAATAGACAGGGACTAGAAAGTATAGGAAGTAACTTTTATGCAAGTAACTCGGCATCGGGAGAAGCAATTGCTGACAATGAGATGGGGACTGTAAGCAATGTAAGACAGTATTTTATTGAATCCTCAAATGTCCAAGTGGTTGAAGAAATGGTAAAGCTTATAGTGGCACAAAGAGCTTATGAAGTAAATTCTAAAGCAGTTCAGACGGCAGACGATATGCTAGGTATGGCAAATAACCTTAAAAGATAATGGGTAGCAATAACCGGGTGCATATTTTAATTGTGAGCCATATTATGGAAATAACATCTGCGTAGAGGCTTAGAGAATGTTAACGAAGCGAAGGATTAGTCGAATCAATGTTTGAGCGTAGCGAGTTTTGATTCGACCCGTAGCGAGTTATACATTCTCTTAGCCTCGGAGCTTTAGTTGTTGGAATAATATGGTCCACGATGATTAAATACATCCGCAATAACCCTATATTGAAATTTGCTTAAGGATGTGAGTATAATATGGATATAGCAAAAATAAGTAATATGAATATTGACAATTCAATAAGTACTACAAAGAAAGCAGCAGAGGACACAAGTTTTGAAGCTAAATTAGTAAACGCTATGGAAAAAAAGGATAGTGAAGCTTTAAAAAATGTGTGTCAAGAGTTTGAAGGTATTCTTTTACAAATGATGTACAAGCAGATGAAAGCAACTGTATCAAAGTCGGTGCTCATTCCGAAAGATAGTGGTACAGAGTATTTTGAAAATATGCTAGATGACAAAGTGATAGAAAATGCTTCTAAAACAAATAGTTTAGGTTTGGGTGAAATGCTTTATAAACAGCTTTCAAAGCAGATAAAAGCTGACGAGTAAAATTTAAGGAGCCAAATAATTGAAAGATAAAAAAAAATATATTATCCCTATTGTATTGATTATGTGCCTGGTAGTTGTTTGTATTCTAGGGCACTTTTTATTTGACAATAGAACAAATAATAAAATAGAGCATGTGGTAGCAACTAAAAGTGTCTATGTTGAAAAGACGCCGCTACCTGTAATATACCGTCATATAACTACTGAAATAGCTGGTAACAGGCAGGAAATTAATGTGCTTGAAATTGATTTGAGTGCAGGCAATACAAAAATTACACCTGCACTTTCCCATGATAGATTATTTGGATTTGAGGAGTTAAGCTCAATTTTTGCAAGGAGTAATGCCTATGCTGCAATAAATGCTGGCTTTTTTTATGAGTATGGAGATCCGTCAGGGATGGTTGTAATCGATGGCAGAATAATAACAAAATCTAGTGGTGAGTTTCCAGTTTTTGTCGTGAAAGAACAGCAGGCTAGATTAGCTCAGATAAAAAATGAAATATATATGCTACACAGTGGAAAAAGAATAGATGTTTCCAAAGTTAACAGGATGGCTATTTCGGGAAATGTTATTTTGTATACAACGGATTTTGGAACTGATAATAGAGCAGAAATTTCAAATACTTCTATTGTTATTAAAAATAATAAGGTGCAAAAAGTTCTTAAAACAAAAACTTCAACCAATATACCCAAAGACGGTATGGTTTTAACCTTCTATGAGCCGTATAAGTACGATTTTGATTTATCTTTCATCAAGCAAGGTGATGATATAAAAATGGTTTGTAAACCTGAAATAACACCTGACATGCAGGCTTATGAATGTGGAAGCTGGATTGTGAAAGATGGGAAGAATGTTGCTTTGACCAGAGATGTTTGGGTTGGACTTCTTACTAACCGTGACCCAAGAACTGTTGTTGGAATAAAGCCAGATGGAACAGTGGTTTTAATGACAATAGATGGACGCCAACCGGCATATAGTGTAGGGGTTTCTTCAAAGGAACTGGCGGATTATATTATAAAGTATGGTGTACAAGATGCTGCTATGCTTGATGGTGGAGCTTCTACCGAGATGATTGTAAAAGGAAAAATTGTTAATAAACCTTCATTTAAGGGAAGGGAAAGGCCTTTAGGCGGAGCTTTGTTGATAGAGCTTGTGGAGTAGCAAAAAGGCTAATTGTAGTATAGTGGAAATCTTTTGTGTCAAGCACTTTTGAAAATGTCCTAAAATATTTAAAACATAAGCACCAGAATTTTGGTGCTTTTAATATGAGATAAAACAAATTTGTGATGATGCAATTTTATAAACTAATATTAAGGTTGTGCCTACCTCGTTTTAGTGTCAAATGACTCCATTCGAAGACCTTTGCAAAGAATCTGTAAGCCTTGGCTTGATAATTTTTCGCCGCGTATTAAGGACATCGTGTCCTATACGCTAAAAATGCCATCCGTGGCATTTTTGCTTCAAATTATCAAGCCTTCGGCAACAGATTCTAATGCTCAGGTCTAAGAATTACGTCATTTGACACTAAAACAGGTTCTATCTTTAATTGGGTTTGTGCTCACTAGTTTATTGGTGCTGCTTTTTCGTTAGTGTTATTTATATTTTCTAGGTATTTACTTATGTGCTCATTTTTCAACTATTTTGATTGTTTTTCTCTAATGATACATTAAAAGATGATGCCACTATTTATGAAAAGGTATGCTATGCAAAAGACTGGATGAAAAAATTTATTTCACAACACAAAATAATAGAGACCAGTTCCCTGGAATAGGTCAATTTTTGTTTCAAAAAAGCTGGTTAACATTTTTTGTGAAACAAAATAATGTACCTATGTTTGAAACTTTTAGTTTTATTATTGAGATGGAACTATAAATTATGACTAACGAATTTTTTTGAAACAACTAAATCTCTTATTAGTTTAAAAAAATACTTATTTTATGCAACCACTAGTTTTTTTTGTGGTGTATATAAGTGAAAAGGCATTTACACAATAATGAAAGGAGCAGTTCATGGATGATAAAATAATTATTGATTTATATTGGGAACGTTCCGAAGCCGCTATTGATGAAACATCTAAGAAATATTCAAGGTATTGTTATTACATATCTTTTAATATTCTGCAAGATAATGAGAATGCTAAAGAGTGTGTTAATGATACATATCTTCGAGCATGGAATGCTATTCCCCCAAAACGACCAGAAAATCTTGCTACCTTTTTAGGTAAAATAACACGGAACCTGTCACTGAATAAATACAAACAACGTTCCGCCCAAAAACGGGGAATGGGTCACGTTGAACTGGTATTATCAGAATTGGAGGACTGCATCATATCACCAAAGGATGTTGAAAATACAGTTAGTGAAATATTGTTGACTGAAGCAATAAATAGTTTTCTCGCTAATGTCCCTCGTATAAATCGGAGTATTTTTGTCCGTCGCTATTGGTATATGAGTGCAATCCGCGATATAGCAGAAGAGTACAACATAAGTGAAAGTAAGGTTAAATCAATGTTGTTTCGTATGAGAAAGGAATTAAAAGCAAAATTGGAAAAGGAGGATATTTATTTATGAAAAATGAGAAACTGCTTAATGCAATAGGACAGATAAATGATAATTATATTATTGATGCCCAGCCGCGAGAGAAAAAACAAAAAATAGCACATTTAAGAATAATAATAGGGTTTGCTGCGTCATTAACTATAATTGTAAGTATTATAAGCATATTTCATTATTATAGTGTTAAGCAACCATATAATAATAGTGAACAAACTAACAAGTCATATAATGTTTTTACTGGTGGTGCTGGCAAAGTGTGTAGTATGTTTTTATCAGACAAAAAATTGTTTTATACAAACGACAAAAATGACCTCTTTTATTATGATAAATCAATAAAAAAAGAAGAATTCATATCAAATATAGAAATTGAATCTGGAGGATTAGTATTTGAAGAAGATGGTTTTATTTATTATGGAAATGGCAATGCAATATTCAAAAGGAACTTAAAAGATAATACATCTCAACAGCTTTTATCTAGTAAAAACATATGGTTAGATGAAGTTAAGAAGGGAAGACTTTTTTATCATATTGCATATAAACACAGTTTAAAAGAAGTATATACAGAGTTTGAATACCGAATATATGACATCTCAACAGGTAATGATATACAGCTTTTTAAGCGTTCTAGTGACAATTGGGATTTGTTCGATGTGGAAAATAATATAATTATTGCGGATGCAAGCTTGGAAAATGACTCCGGACTTTTTTTTGTTGACATTATAACTGGTACAAAGAAAAAACTCTTAAATATTAGAGTGAATGAAGGGTATTTAACTGATAATAAATTCTTTTGTAGTTCTGATGATGATAAAGGATTATGGGTTATATCCACTAAAGAAGAAAAAAATTATAAAATAGCTCTTCCAGGTGAAGAGAAAGAAGGTTTTTTTATAGACCGCATTACTGGTTTTGATGACTTTCTATATATAGCAGCATATTATGAAGAGAGTAATAAAATCATTAAATTAAACTTACAAACATATGACACCAGTATAATAGCTGATGGGTTTGGACGGGTGTGGGATCTTTGTACAGATGGAAATGTTGTTTATGCATATGACACAAAATCACCTTTCGACATGGGTCAAATTACTGTTATTGACATAAAATAACTTTTTAGCATATTAAAGCATGAAAACACATTTATAGAATTAATTAAATAGTATAGGAATTTGCATTTTGAAAGTTCGCCCGTAGGACGCTAAGTTCATTAATTTTAATTAGTATCTTTTGCTTTTTGTAAATATTTCATTTAAGCAATATCAAATAAATAACTGAGCAACTGGAGTTTCAAAAAATTCGATTTGACGGGCTTTGTGGCACAAATAATGAGTATGTATTTTTTTGAAACTCCCTTAAGCAAGGTATATAAATTTTTATTTGAGGATTCAAACTCATGATTTACAATAAGAATAAGAATCATGGGTTTGAATTCTTACTACTTTGTGGCATTAGAATTAGCCTTCTTAGAATTCTCTTAATTTTTAAATCTAAGTTAAGAGTTTTTTATTTTTAATTTTTGGGATTTTTGGGTTCTAATAATTTCACTATAGTGGAAATCTTTTATTGACAATTTAGTAATTATAATGGAAAATTATTTTTGTGGCTATATAGTTCTTTTGGACAAATAAGATGATTTTAAAAAAATCTTGCAACGGCGGTTTCAAAAAATCTAGATTGATGGGCTTTATGACCTAAATACTATAGAGGGTGTTTTTTGAAACCGCTTAATGAAACATATTTTTTGATTTTCAGGTATTTTAAAAGAAGTCTAGTGAAAGAATAAATATTTAATTAGGGGGCGTTTAAAATGTTGACTAATGTTGATGTTCAGAAAATTATTCCACACAGGTATCCATTCTTGTTAGTGGATAAGATATTAGAAGTAGAGCCGGGAAAGAGAGCGGTTGGAATTAAAAATGTCACAGCAAATGAGCCTTTTTTTCAAGGTCATTTCCCTGGAAATCCAATTATGCCAGGAGTTTTAATAGTTGAAGCTCTTGCTCAAACAGCATGTGTGGCAGGCCTTTTAATGGAAGAAAATAGGGGTAAACTTGGGGTGTTTACAGGTTTTGAAAAAATAAAATTTAGAAAACAAGTTGTTCCCGGCGATACACTAAGACTTGAGGCAGAGTATTTGGTTTTAAAAATGGGAATGGGAAAAGTAAAGGTAATAGCTACGGTTGAGGATCAGGTGGCTTGTGAAGGCGAAATACGGTTTGCAATGGTTGATCCTAATAAAGAGTGAATTTGTTTAGATTAAGCTAAACCTCAAGCTTTTAGTTTCTAAAGCTCTTTGAAAATATTACTAAATTGTGAAAAATATATAAAAAGCTGTTGCTTTAGTTTTTTAATCAAGCAACAGCTTTTTAATATATTTTTCTCGAAAACATTTTATATTAGGCGGTTTCAAAAAATAACCTTTACAGCATTCAGGTCATAAAGCTCTTCAATCTATATTTTTTGAAACCGCAATTGACCAGTTGTTTTTTTGGAATCACCTTATTTAATTTTTTATATTCGTGAAACTTTCAACAGCCTTAAAATTTTCAGCTAACGGCCGCAATATCTTTTTCCTTTAAAAACATCTCTCCAACTTTGTATATATCTCCAGCTCCCATTGTCAAAACTATATCATTTGGTGATGCTTTTTCTTTTAGATATTCAACTATTGAGTTAAAATCTGATTTATAAATGGCATTATTACTCTTTGTGTTTATTTTTTCAGTTAAAATACTCGAATGAATTTCACCAGTGTCAATCTCTCTTGCCGAGTAAATGTCTGAGACTATTACCTCATCTGCGTCGTAAAATGCTTCAGAAAACTCATCTAGCAAAAGTTTTGTTCTAGTATAGGTATGAGGCTGGAATACACACCAAATTTTTGAATGGTGGTTGCTTTTTGCAGCTTCTAACGTTACTTTGATTTCTGAAGGATGATGAGCGTAATCGTCAACTACTTTTATATCGTCTACAACACCTTTAACTTCGAAACGTCTATGTGTGCCTGTAAAGGCTTCTAAGCCATTAGCGATATCATTAATACTACAACCAAGAGTGTGGCAGGCAGCTGCCGCTGCTAGAGAATTACTTACATTGTGAAGACCTGGTACGCATAATTTTATAGCAGCTGTTTTTTCACCATCTTTTATCAAATCATAAGAAGCACAACCTGAATCGTCAAACTTAATATTTTGTACAGTCCAGTTTGCATTGGTAGAATTAATTCCATATGTTACCACGTTGCAAGAAATTTGATTGAGCAGGGATGACACATTGGAGTCATCAACACATGCCACTATATAACCGTCTTTTGGGACTTGTTTCATAAATTTTAAAAAGGATTGTTTTATGTGGTTTACATCCTTAAAGTAATCTAGATGATCTGCTTCAATATTTAAAATGACGGCAAGATATGGGTAAAATTTCAAGAAGCTTTCTACATATTCACAAGCTTCGGTAACAAAATACTCGTCCCCGCCTATTCTTGTATTTCCGCCTATGGCATCAAGTTCTCCTCCGATATGTATTGTGGGGTTTAGGTTCGATTGCAGCATAATCATTGATGCCATTGAAGTAGTAGTTGTTTTACCATGAGTTCCTGATATGGCAAAACTAAATGGATATTTCTTCATTATTTGACCTAATAGCACTGCTCTTTCAATTGTTTTAATGCCAAGTTGTCTTGCTTTTACAAGTTCTGGATTGCTGTCTTTTACAGCTGCTGTATAGACAACTAAGTCACAATTTTTAATATTTTGTTCATTATGACCTATGTATATTTTAATATCTTCCTCTTCAAGTTTTTTAGTTATGTTGGAGGATTTCATATCTGATCCGGATATATTATATCCAAGGTTTTTTAAAATTTCGGCAAGTCCACTCATACTTATTCCTCCAATCCCTACGAAGTGGACATTTTTTATATTTTTTGAATCTAATAGGTTAAATTGTTCCAATATTAACACTCCTTATTTATGATAAAACTGATGTTTACAACATTTATATTCATGAGTTGCTGTTTAGTCTATATTTTTAAACGTAAGTATAAAAAACTATACTAGTTTATATTATAATATACATTGTGTAAAAACGAAACACATTATATTTTTGGGGGTGCGATTAACTTTTTTGTAACCTATTATGGAAAGAACATCTGCGTAGAGGCTTAGAGAATGTTAACGAAGCGAAGGAATAGTCGAATCATTGTTTGGGCGAAGCGAGTTTTGATTCGACCCGTAGCGAGTTTTACATTCTCTTAGCCTCGGAGCTTTAGTTCTTGGAATAATATGTTACAAAAGTTACAAAACCAAAAACTGCACCCTGTTTTTGCAATCACGTTACATGGTGAAAGTTTAAAAAATTCCTTATTATTATATGAAATTATTAACATTTATATACTAATCTTTCTTTATCATGAATAATAAGAATTATAAAGACAAATGCTATAGACAGATTTAAATTATATAAAAGTTTTTATAAAATTTTAAAAATGATTATAAAAATAAGCAGGAAAATTAGAAAAAATGGCGAATATATAATATTACATGATTAATGAGACGGACTTAAAAATGTTACTTTTATCAAAACAGTGCTTTAAGTAATTAGATTACAATTGTTTAAGGACTTAAGTGCTGTTCATTAGCAACACACTAATTAACGGAAGGTGGTAACATCTTATGGAAATTACCGATGTTCGTGTAAGAAAAATCGACTCCGATGGTAAGATGAAAGCAGTTGTTTCTGTGACTTTTGATAATGAATTTGTTGTTCATGACATTAAAATTATTGAAAGTCAGAATGGTATGTTTATTGCAATGCCGAGCAGGAAGGCTCCAGACGGTGAATTTAGAGATATTGCCCATCCAATCAATGCTGAAACTAGGGCTAAAATTCAAGACGCTATTCTGGACAAGTATGATTTTGTTTCAAACAATGTTGATTTAGAAGAAGACACTTCTGATCAATCTGATCAAGACCAAGATTTATAGGATTTTTAATAAAATATTTTGTTGTTTTAAGAATCGTGAAAAACAACGCATTAATGTCTTTTGAATTGTTGTGTAATAATTTGAAAAGATAAAACGATTATAAAATAGTCCATTTAAGTAAATGGAAGGGTTTATAATTGGAATGTTAATGCGTGTTTTTGACGGTTTTTTGTTTTGTATATACACGCTCTTTAATATTTAATGTTGAAAAGTAAGGTGAAACATGAGAAAATATATTTGGTTTAATTATTAACAAAGTATGATTTTAATGAATGCAAAGTTTTTAAAGAAGAATAATATATAATTATAAAGGACTTATTTGGTGATATCTTAAAGGAGGAAGTAATAGATGGGACACTTGATGGCAGTGATTCTTGCCGCCGGTGAAGGAAAAAGAATGAAATCCAAAAAATCAAAAGTATTACACATGGCTTGTGGAATGACTTTAATTGATTGGGTATATCGATCGGTAAAAAATGCCGGGGTTAATGAGACAGTAGTTGTAGTAGGGCATAAAGCTGAAGATGTAAAGGAAAGCATGGGAGATAACGTTCTTTATGCTTATCAGGATAAACAATTAGGAACAGGTCATGCAGTTATGCAGACTAATGAACATTTTAAAGGAAAAGAAGGTCAAGTTTTGGTACTATGTGGAGATACACCTCTAATTACATCTGAAACAATTTCTAATACATTTGAAATTCATAATAAAAACAATAATTCAGCTACCGTAATAACGGCAGAACTTCAAAATCCTGCTGGTTATGGCAGAATTGTGAGGGATAAAAACAATAACGTATTGAAAATAGTTGAAGATAGAGATGCATCTTCTAGTGAGAAAAATATAAAAGAGATTAATTCGGGAATGTACTGTTTCAATATAAAGGATTTAGAATGGGCTTTAGGAGAACTGAGCAATGATAACAGCCAGGGTGAATACTATTTGACTGATACAATTGAGATATTGATCAAAAAAGGTCTTAAAGTGGGAGCGGTAAAAGTAGATGACAGAGATGAAATTCTTGGTATAAACAACAGAGTTCAGCTTTCAATGGCAGATGGAATCCTAAGAAAAAGGATTTTGACAAAGCATATGGAAAATGGGGTTACAATAGTTGATGCTAATAACACATATATAGATGCTGGTGTAAAGATTGGAATGGATACTGTCATATATCCTGGAAGTATGATTCAAGGACAAACTGAAATTGGTGAAGATTGTATTATTGGACCTTCAAGTCGAATAGTTGCATCAAAAATATCAAAGGGTGTTGAAGTGAAAAATTCCGTTGTTTTGGAGAGTTCAATAGATGATAATACTTGTGTTGGACCTTTTGCCTATATAAGGCCAGGGAGCACCATTGGTAAGAATGTTAAAATTGGAGATTTTGTAGAGGTTAAGAAATCGATAATAGGTGATAAGACTAAACTATCCCATCTTACTTATGTCGGTGACGCTGAGGTAGGGGAAAATGTCAACCTTGGATGTGGTGTAGTTGTAGTCAATTATGATGGAAAGAAAAAGAATAAGACTAAAATTGGGGATAACTCATTTGTGGGATGCAATGTAAATTTAATATCTCCAGTTGAAGTAAAGAGCAACGCATATATTGCAGCAGGATCTACTATTACAGATGAAGTTCCTGAAAATTCACTGGCTATAGCGAGAGCAAGACAGGTTGTAAAAGAAGAATGGGTTATTAAAAAAAATATGTCTAGAAAAATAGATAAATAAGAGAACTGCGAGGCAAAAAATTTTTAACAATAAGGGATAACAAGTGGAGCATTCCATTTATTTATGCTGTGAATTTGTTAGTTTTGAATTGTTACAGGGTAAGAATGGAAGGAACACCTAGTTTATTCTTTAATATATAAATATTTATGAGAAGGGGAACATAAGATGAATTTGCATGGAAAGGATATTAAAATATTTGCTGGTAACTCGAATAGAGTTCTAGCAGAGGAAATCGCAGAAAAAATTGGACTTCCGTTAGGTTTAGCAAAGGTTGGTAAGTTTAGTGATGGAGAATCGGCTATTCATATTGAGGAGGTAGTAAGAGGTTCAGATGTATTTATTATACAATCTACTTGTCCTCCAGCGAATGACAATCTTGTAGAATTACTAATTATGATAGATGCTTTAAAAAGAGCATCTGCAGGGAGAATAACCGCTGTAATTCCATATTATGGATATGCCAGACAGGATAGAAAGGCCAAAGCAAGAGATCCAATTTCTGCAAAGCTAGTTGCTAATCTTATAACGACGGCAGGAGCAGATAGAATATTGACTATGGATTTGCATGTGCCTCAGTTGCAAGGGTTTTTTGACATACCTGTAGACCACTTGGTTGGGGTACCTATTTTAGCAAATCACTTTAAAGAAAAATTTCAAGATACAAGTGATGTGGTTGTAGTATCACCGGATGTAGGTAGCGTTTCAAGATCAAGAGCTTTTGCTGAAAGGTTGGAAGTTCCTTTAGCTATAATAGATAAAAGAAGACCAAAGGCAAATGTGTCGGAGATTATGAATATAATTGGGGACGTAAATAATAAGAGAGTTGTATTAGTTGATGATCTAATTGATACTGGTGGAACAATAGTAAATGCTGTAAATGCTCTTGTTGAAATTGGCGCAAAAGAAGTATATGCGTGTTGTACCCACGGTGTACTGTCTGGACCTGCCATGGAAAGGATAGATAAATCTCCTATGAAAGAATTAGTTACACTAAATACTATTACTACGCCGGAAGAAAAGAAAATATCAAAATTGGTTGCGCTCTCTGTTGCTCCTGTGTTTGCTGAGGCAATAGAGAGGATATATGGAGATATATCAATAAGCTCTTTGTTTACTCAGCAGGACGTTATGTAAGTTTTGGCTTGTGTTTTTAGATGCTAAAGCTTCAATGCAATGTTCTTTCTGTGATATGGTGCGTTATTAATGTATGAACTCGGAAAGATAAAATTATATACTATAATTGCCTCCTTTAAGCTATAATGGACTTTTAGGAGGCAATTGTTTAGGGAATTTAAAATAAAAACTTTGCAACTGGAGTTTCAAAAAATTTGATGCCATTTTTTGCATAGCAAAATAATGTACCTATCATGGAAGCTTAAAAGCTTCCATGATAGGCTTTGTATCAGAAATAATGAATAGGTATTTTTTTGAAACTTCCTTACGCCTCTTTCGAACGAAGTGAAAGAGGCAAAATGTACAGATGAGTTTATTAAGTTAGATAATTCTTATACGAGAGGTGTAACATTTTGGAGGATTTGTTTGTAGTAGTTGGTTTGGGTAACCCCGGTAAAAAGTATGAAAATACTCGACATAATGTAGGATTTGATGCTGTTGATCAGCTTTCAAGAAAACACAATATTGCCATTAAAAAGATTAAGCATAAGGCTTTTATTGGAGATGGTACCATTGCAGATTGCAGGGTTCTGCTTGTTAAACCTCAAACTTTTATGAACTTGAGCGGAGAAAGTGTGCGGGAAATAATTGAATGGTATAAAGTTCCTATAAAAAACATTATAATAATATACGATGATATTGATTTGCCCGTTGGCAAGATTAGAATAAGACCAAAGGGAAGTTCAGGTACTCATAACGGAATGAAGTCTGTGATATACCAAATTCAATCCGATGAGTTTCCTAGAATTAGAATTGGTGTGGATAGGCCCCCACAGGGATGGGATTTAGCTAATTTTGTTTTGAGTAAGTTTTCATCGGAGGAAAGAAAAATTGTGGAAGAATCAATTGAGAGCGCTGTGGGTGCAGTGGAAACAATTCTAAAAGCCAGTGTTGATAATGCCATGAACAGGTTTAATAGTAAATAGAGGGGAAATATGGATATTACAAAAATAAAAAAATATTTAATTGATCCGCTACTTGAATCAAAAGCATATAATGATGTTATTGATAATATAGGAAGGGGAGAATTTCAAACATCTATAAATGGGCCTTCTGAAAGTCAAAAGGCTCATGTTTCCTATGCAATTTGTAGCCATTTAAACTGCAAGGGAATACTAGTTGCATATAATGAACTTCAAGCAAGAAAGATGTATGAAGATCTCTCATACTTCTTTGGTAAGGATGTTATTCTTTTTTCATCAAAGCAAATAATGCTTCATGATATTGAAGCAAAGAGCTACGATACTATCTATGAAAGAATAATAGCTTTAGACAGAATCTTAAAACACGATTATAAATTTATTGTTGTCAGTGCGGAGGCAATCTGCCAGAAATTAATTAATAAAGAGCTCTTTTTAACAAGTTGTTTAAAAGTTGATTATGAGAATAGAGTTGACTTGACTTTGTATATACAAAAGTTAGTGTCCATAGGCTATGAGAGGGTTACTACGGTTGAAGGAAAAGGGCAGTTTGCCGTCAGAGGTGGAATAGTAGATGTTTTTCCTGTGAATTGTGAGTGTGCTTATCGTATTGAATTGTTTGGTGATGAGATTGACTCCATAAGAACCTTTGATGTGTTGACACAGAGATCTGTAGAAAAGGTTGACAGTTTTGAGGTTTTACCTGCACGGGAATTACTATATGAACGGTCGGAACTTGATGGCATAATTTCACAAATACAAAAAGATTTGATTGAGCAAAAGGATAAAATTAATTCTCTAACTAAACAGGATTACAAAGATGAACTTGATAAAAGAATAAATTTTGATATTGATAAGTTTAAAGAGGATTATTATTTCCCGGGAATGGACAGATATATTTCATATATAGTAAAAAAGCCTCAATCGATAACCGATTACATAGATGAAAACATACTTGTTTTTTTTGATGAACCTAGAAGATTTAAGCAGAGAATTGAAAATATACTTTTTGAAAATACACAGATGTGTCAAAGTTTGTTGGAGAAAGGTCATTTGCTTTCGGGATGTTTTGAGATCTATTTTAGTTTTGACGATATATGGAGCAACTTATATAAGAAAAAATCTATTTACTTTAACACCATTATGGCTGATGATGTGCTTTTATCAGATACCAAAAAATTCAGTATTGCTTCAAAGCTTTTAAATACCTATCAAGGAAACCTTGATTTAATGGTGGAGGATATAAAATATTGGAAGGGGAGCGATTTTAGAGTATTGGTGTTGGCAGGTACTAAAAGTAAGGGTGAGATGCTTGCGGAAAACTTGAAAAGTAAAGAAATTGAAACGATGTATATTGATGAGGTGGTAGGGCCTATTTTGCCAGGTCAGACAATAATAACTCATGGAAGCCTAAATAAGAGTTTTGAGTATCCAGAAACAAAGTTGGTTGTTGTTAGTGGAAAGGAGCTTTTTGGACAGGATAGGAAGCTCAAAAAGAGCAGAGGAAATAAGAATAAGGGTAAGAAAATAAATGTTTTTACTGATTTAAACATTGGTGACTTTGTAGTGCATCAATCCCATGGTATAGGGAGATATACTGGAATTGAGCAGTTGGCTGTTGAAAATATTAAAAAGGACTATCTAAAGATTCAATATCAGGACGAAGCTTTTTTGTATGTACCTACAAATCAGTTGGATTTAATACAGAAGTATATAGGTTCGGAAGGCAGGACTCCTAAGCTTAGCAAATTAGGAGGAAACGACTGGATTAAGGCTAAGAAAAAAGCAAAAGAGTCCCTTATGGAATTAGCAGGAGAACTTATAAAACTATACGCTAAAAGGGAATCTTTAAAAGGATTTGCCTTTGGCAAGGATACTGTATGGCAGAAACAGTTTGAAGAGCAGTTCCCTTATCAGGAAACCGAGGATCAGTTGAAGTGCATTGAAGAAATCAAAAGGGATATGGAATCTTTTAAACCAATGGATAGGCTGCTATGTGGAGATGTTGGATATGGAAAGACAGAAGTTGCTATTAGAGCTATATTTAAAGCAGTAATGGATGGAAAGCAGGTTGCGTACCTTGTGCCTACAACAGTATTGGCACAGCAGCAATACAACAACTTCAAAGAGCGCATGAAGGATTTTCCTGTTAGTGTGGAGATGGTAAGTCGCTTTAGAACTAGAGCACAACAAAAGAATATATTAAAGGATGTTAAGGCAGGACTTATTGATGTATTGATTGGTACCCACAGACTTTTACAAAAAGATATAGTTTTTAAGAATCTCGGGCTTTTAGTAATAGATGAAGAACAACGTTTTGGCGTCATGCACAAGGAAAAAATTAAGAATATGCGTGCGAATGTTGATGTTCTCACATTAACTGCTACACCAATTCCAAGGACGCTTCATATGTCTATGGTAGGAATAAAAGACATTAGTACTATAGAAGATCCCCCGGAGGAAAGATATCCTGTTCAGACTTATGTTATGGAGCATAACACTGAAGTGGTAAAAGAAGCAATTAACAGAGAAATGGCACGAGGTGGACAGGTGTTTTATCTGTATAACCGTGTTAGATCGATTAATATAAAGGCAGCAGAGATAAAAAACATGGTGCCTGATGCCAACATCGCAGTGGCACATGGGCAAATGAATGAATCGGAGCTTGAGGATATAATGTTTCGATTCATAAATGGTGAGTATGATGTTTTAGTATGTACAGTGATTATTGAATCGGGACTTGATATGCCAAATGTCAATACCATTATAGTTGAAAATTCCGATAAGATGGGGTTAGCTCAGCTTTATCAACTAAGAGGCAGGGTTGGTAGGTCTAACAAGATGGCGTATGCTTATATTACTTATAAAAAGGATAAAGTGCTCTCTGAAATTGCAGAAAAACGGCTTCAGGCGATTAAGGAGTTTACTGAGTTTGGATCAGGTTTTAAAATCGCCATGAGGGATTTGCAGATAAGAGGTGCAGGAAACCTTTTAGGAGCACAGCAGCATGGGCATATAGACTCTGTGGGTTATGATATGTACTGTAGATTGCTTTCGGAAGCAGTAAAAGAGCTTAGTGGCCAGGGCGAAAAAGAAGATGTGGAAGTTTCTGTTGATGTAAGCATAAGTGCATATATTGACAATAGTTATATAGATTCGGAAAATGAAAAGATTGAAATGTATAAAAGAATTGCTTCAATTCAAGATAAACAGGATGTTTTGGATGTTGAAGATGAACTCTTGGATCGATATGGTGATATTCCTATATCGGTATCAAATCTTATAAAGATAGCGCATATTAAGGCATTGGCTCTAAAGTGCGGTTTTTTATCTGTACAGGAAAAGAAGGAACATATAATGTTCCAATTTATCGATAGTAATAAAGCTAATTTTGAAGTGATTGGTAAACTTATGGAAAAATATAAGAGGAAGCTTTTGTTTACTGCTAGCGATAAACCATATATTACATATAGAATAACGGATATTAAAAGAGAAAACCTTTTGGACAATATTAAAATTTTGTTACAGTATATTATTGAATTGAAGTAATGTTTACATTTTATTATAATGATATTGTATAGTCTTGCATTTTTGAGGACTAGCATTCTAAATAGTAAGGGAGAGAGTACGTTGGCTAAAAAGCAAAAAGTAAATAAAAATAAAATTATTGCAGTTGTATCAATTTTGGTAGTATTGCTAGGGGCGATTGGCTGGTTATACTATATCAACGCAACAAATTATGTTGCTACAATTAAAGGAGAGAAGATTACAACCGATGAGTTTAACTTCTTTCTTGGTTCTACAAAGCTTGAAATGGAAGGTAATGCAAATGTAGATAGGGAAAGTGAATCAGCACTTAAAGCATTTTGGGATACTAAGATTGAGGGGATGGACGCAAGAGAATATGCAAAACAGCAAGCACTAGATAGTGCCAAAGAGTATAAGATACAGCTTATAAAGGCAATGGAAAAAGATATGGAGCTTGATAAAGGAGAGCTTGAAGATACAAAGGCTACTTTTAATCAAATTAAGAACCAAATGGAATCAGTACATGGAGAGGGTAAAGGAGAGGAAGAATTTAAAAAAACCTATAATATAGGTTATGAAAAGTATGAAAAGATACTTAAGAACCTAAGGCTGGTATACAAGTATGTTGAAGAAGAGCTTCCAACCTTTGATATAACTGAAGATGAAATGAAAGAGTATTATGGGGATAAGCCAAACACCGTTGATAAGGTGCAAGTAAGAAGGATAATGTTTGCAACAATGGATCTTACAACAGGTGAGGAGTATACAGACGATGAAAAAGAAGATATAAAGAAAGAAGCCGACGAGACTTTAGAAAAAATCAAGTCGGGTGAGGATTCTGAAAAACTTGCATTAGAATTGTCAGATGATACTACGGTGGAAGAGAATAAAGGATTATTTGAAATTACAGCTAATACCAGTTCTAATATACCCGGTTTTCAGCAATGGGCACTTTTGCACAAGCCTGGAGATGTTGACATATTAGAGACGGAATATGGATACTTTTTAGTGAAAGTAGAAAGCAGAACAACCTACGATGAGGTTAAAGACAACGTTAAAGAAGCTGTTCAGACCCAGAAATATTTAGATAGGTTAGAAAAATGGTCTAAAGACCCTGAGTTTGATGTTGTTAAAAATGAAAGTATTTATAATAAAATAAATATTAAATAAATACTAAATAATAATAAAAAATCAAAGGTCGGAAATACCGGCCTTTTTTTGTTGGAAAGAATATTTTTTTAGCCCGCTTTAACTTGTTTCAGAAAAATTCATTAGTCAATATTTGAAGTTTCACCCAATGAAACTAAAAAGTTTCAAGTATAGGAACATTATTTTACTATGCAAAAAATGGCATTTAATTTTGCGAAACTATAGTTGCTCATTTGTTTTTTTAGGATCACCTGATTTTGAAAATAGCAATAAAACAATGATAATTGTTGATTTCCCAAATACATAGAAAGTTGATTTTTGGTTGTTTTATAGAAACAACCTTATCATAATTCACCTGTTATGTATAAAAAAACAATATTTAATTAATAATAAAAATGTACTATTAAATTAAATGTAAAAGGAGGTAAAACACATTGAAGGCTACCGGAATAGTTAGAAGAATAGACGATCTGGGAAGAGTAGTTATTCCAAAAGAGATAAGAAGAACTTTGAGAATAAGAGAAGGAGATCCTCTCGAAATATTTACGGATAGAGAAGGAGAAGTTATCTTAAAGAAGTACTCGCCTATAGGTGAATTAAGTGATTTCGCTAGTCAGTACGCAGAATCGCTTCATAAGACAAGTGGACACATAACATGTATTTCCGATAGAGACACTATAATTGCAGTATCAGGTGCTTCTAAAAAAGAGTTTGTTGAAAAGTCTATAAGCTCTGATGTGGAAAGAATAATAGAAGAGAAGAATACTTTGATTGTAAAAACGCCTGAAGAAAAGACGATTACAATTTTAGCAGATGAAAACGGAGATAAGAGATATTCATCACAGGTAGTATCTCCCATAATTTCAGAAGGAGATCCTATTGGTTCAGTTATGTTCTTGTCAACAGATCCTGATATTCGTATGGGAGAAGTTGAAGCTAAACTTGCACAGACAGCAGCAGGTTTTCTAGGAAAACAAATGGAACAGTAATACAAAAGTTAATACCTTATGCATCGAGATTTTGGGCTCAATATACAGGTGCATGATTTCCTAAAACATGAAATTAATATGAGTGTTTTTAAGAAACATGGTAGGTATATTTTTCTCGAAAAATATTTTCATTATTTGTTTTTTATTTTCGAGAAATAATATACATCTGGCTATAAAAGTAAAAAAGATATAATGTAATAAACTTTTTGACCTTTGTATAGTGAGAAAAATAACTTTGTATTATAAAAATAACAGGTGGCTTTTAAGAGTACCTGTTATTTTTATTTCCACTTTACATTTACTAGTGGGTGCATTTAAATATTGTGTACCATATTATTCTAATAACTAAAGCTCCAAGGCTAAGAGAATGTAAACTCGCTACGCGTAGAAAAATGATTCGACTAATCTTTCGATTCGTTAACATTCTCTAAGCCTCTACGCGATGTTATTTCCATAATATGATACACAATTAAAATATGCACTCTTTACTAGTGGTGGTGTATAATTATTTTAGAATTTGAAAATGAAAAGGTATTTTTTCGTTATCTCTTAGTGTTATGTTATAATTTACTAAAGGATAAAAAATATATTTTTAAAAATATTAAATTGATATAAGGTGATTCCTAAAAAATAACTGGTCAACTGCGGTTTCAAAAAATCTAGATTGATGAGCTTTGTGACCGAAATACTGTATGGGTTATTTTTTGAAACCGCCTAAAAAAGGAGTTGTTTCTATGCTAAAGGATAAATATTCATTTTCGGATTTATTAGAAATTATCAAGATTCTTAGAGGTGAAAATGGATGCCCATGGGACAGAGAACAGACCCATGAAAGCATTAAGAAGTATTTAATTGAAGAAACATATGAGGTTCTCGAGGTTATTGATTTAGGTGATAAAAAGAGAGTTTGCGACGAGCTAGGAGATTTGCTATTGCAAATTGTTTTTCATGCCCAAATTGCACAAGAAGAAGGGGATTTTACAATTGATGATGTGGTGACAGGAATTTGCAGAAAAATGATTTCAAGACATACACATGTTTTTGGAGATGAAAAAGCTGAGAATTCTGATGAAGTTTTAACAAATTGGGAGAAGATAAAAAAGAAAGAAAAGGGCATTAGAAGCCAGACAGACGTGCTCAAAGATGTACCTTCTAATCTTCCCGCATTAATGAGAAGCTATAAAGTACAGCAAAAAGCTGCACAGGTTGGATTTGATTGGGATAATGTTGAAGATGCAATAAAAAAAGTAGATGAAGAAATAGTTGAATTAAAGGAGGTATATAAAGATAAGGATGTGGAAAGAATAACTGATGAGGTTGGAGATGTATTATTTTCCATTGTAAATGTGACCAGATTTTTGAAAGTACAGCCTGAACTGGCTTTAACAAGTTCTATTAATAAATTCATAAAAAGATTTGAGTATATTGAACAGGAGAGTAAAAAAGCAAATAAAAAAATAGAGGATATGTCTTTAGAAGAGATGGACGAGTTGTGGAATAAGGCAAAAATACATAAGGTTGGTTCTAAAGAATAATTGGTAAATTTGTGGTTTTAAAAATAAGATTCAAGGCAAAATCAAATAAATAACTGAGCAACTGGAGTTTCAAAAATTCGATTTACATTTTTTGCATTTGCAAAATAATGTTCCTCTGTTTGGAAGCTTTAAGCTTCCATGATGGGCTTTGTGCCTAAATTATTGGATAACTAATTTTTTGAAGCTCCCTAAATAAAATATTTTTGATAAATTTTAAAACATAAGGAGGAGTTTTGAGTAAAACGTAGAATACTAGATACCTACGTGTTAAAGTTGTTAGGGTGATTTCAAAAAGATGACTGGTCAATTGCCATTTCTAAAGATTTAATTGGTGTTGAACTATAATTATTAAATAGGCTGATTGTTGTATTGAGATTCTTGCCTATATGATTCAAGTTGTTTTTAGAAATGGCCTAGACAATGATAAATTAACAGTTGAAACTATTATGTTTCAAAAAACAAGATAATATAATAATTAGGAGGATTGAATTATGAATAAGACAGATTTAGTTGCAAGTATGGCAGAAAAAGGGGAATTATCAAAGAAGGATGCAGAAAAAGCTCTTAATGCTTTTATAGAAAGCGTAGAAGAGACTCTGGCTGGAGGAGATAAAATCCAATTGGTGGGTTTTGGAACATTTGAAGTAAGGGAAAGAGCTGCAAGGAAGGGTAGAAACCCACAGACAAAGGAAGAAATAGATATTCCTGCATCAAAGGCACCAGTCTTCAAAGTAGGTAAAGGCTTAAAAGATTTGGTCAACAAATAATTTTTGTAATCAAATAAAAACCTAAGGGAAATTGAAAGTTTTCAATTTCCCTTTGTTTTAAAAGAAGTGTAATAAGTAAAGGTAGTGACGTAATAAGGTTTCATTACCTTTAGGCGGAAGGGCTGTTGCAAATGATATCTTAATCATTAGTTTATATAGTGAGTTTTATAAATCACTGTATAAGGTGATTAATTTGTTGCAACAGCTTTTTTAGAGCATAGTAATTTATAAAAATCCTATTTTTGTAAATTACTATACTGGGGTTTGGAAAGGGGATTCCCCTTTCCAGGTTTAAGGAGGGTGCTCAGGATGCGAAGCATTCGTCGAAGGGAACCATAGGGTTCCCTAGCGAACAAGAAAAGTCATGAGCGAAGCGAATTTTCTTGGAGCATATAAGGGACATATTCAATATTTTGGGTATAAAGCCCATTATGGAAGCTTTTAAGCTTCCAAGTATAGGTATATTATTTTGATTCGCAAAAAATGCTATCAAATTTTTTGAAACTCCAAGTTGATCAGTTATTTTTTTGATTTGGCTAATAAAAATCAACAAGTAAAAATGCTGATTTGTTTGAAGCTATTTGGGTACATTATTGGGTTGGGATTATAAATTCTGAAAAATAATGTTGTGTAAAAAATCTTAAGTGATATAAAATGTTTTTATGAGAAAAATATAGTATTTTAGATAGGGGGGATAATTATGAGAATTGATAAGTATCTAAAGGTGTCAAGGCTTATCAAAAGGCGTACTTTAGCAAATGAGGCTTGTGAGCAGGGAAGAATAAAAATAAATGATAAAGTTGCAAAGCCAGGAACAGAAATTAAAATAGGAGATGTCATTGAGATTCAGTTTGGAAACAGAAATACGAAAGTAGAAGTTACAGCTATTAGCGAGCATGTTTTAAAGGCTGATTCTAAAGAAATGTTTAAAATTTTATAAGTCGAATATCCTTCCTTCTATATTGGGAGGATTTTTTTATTTCAATTAAGCACATATAATATTTTTGAGAAAAATATGGGTATTTTTTGCTTTGTACAGGCATAGATTATTATAAATATACTTGATTTCATAAAGAGTATTAAATACAGGGGGAATTAGTATGAATGAAGATAAGAAATTACCAAGGCAAACAACCCAAAATCTTATAATGGAAAACAGGGAAAGACTTAATGTATCAGGAGTTCTTAAAGTGAGAAGTTTTGATGATGAAACTGTAGAAATTGAAACTGAATTAGGTTTTCTCATTATATGTGGTGAAGACTTGCACATTAACAAATTGAGCATTGATAACTCAGAACTTAGTGTTGAAGGTTATATTATAAGTTGTGAATATAATGATAGTGATAGTTCTAGATCTAAAGGTGTGAGTTTCTTTTCAAAAATGTTTAGATAAGGTGATATAATTGTTTTTTTCTGTGGCTAACCAAGCATATTCTTTTTTGTGTTGTATATTAGGCGGAATGATTATAGCCTTTATATTTGATGTTTTTAGGATAAGAAGGAAGACTATAAAGGTAAGTGATTTGTTTGTATACTTTGAGGACTTTGTCTATTGGATTATAGTGGCATTAGTTTTTTTTGCTGTTATCTATATAAGCAATGATGGCGAGTTCAGAGGATACCTGCTTATAGGTAATATTATAGGTATTATATTGTATTCACTGCTCTTAAGCAGAATTATAATGACAATATTTCTATTTACAATACAGTTTGTATATAAAATTTTTTGTACTGTATGCTTTATTTTGTTATTTCCATTCAAAATTTTGTTTAAACTATTGCAAGTACCTGCAAAAATAATTTATAATGGTTTAAGAGTAATATTTGGTAAAGTGCGCAGACTAAGTAAAACTAAATTAAGTAAGTTTTACATTTGGAAAAAAAGGTTTAAGAACATTATAAAGAAGATATAGTATTTTTTATATGTTAGGGAGTTTCAAAAATTTAGAAGGTTTTTTTAAATGGATGTAGAATATATATAAATAAGTGTATTGTGTTGAGGGAGAGTAACTTTATGAACAAAAGAAAAAAGTCTAGATTAGGAACTGTATTTTTTTTAGGTGCAATTTTATATTTGACTTATCTTTTAATAAGTCAACAGGGGATTCTTTATGCAAAACAGTCTCAATTGGATGAATTAAATTCTAAAATACAGACTGAGGAAGAAAATAATGAAAAACTTGTAAAACAGAGAGAAGAAGCAAATTCTGATGAAAATATTGAAAAAATAGCAAGAGAAAAGCTCGGCATGGTTAAGCATGGCGAGAGAGTTTTTGTGGATGTAAATAAATAACGTTTTTGTGTATGAAATTGGCACTTGACTTGTAATGATGCATGTTATATAATGAAGATACTTTATATAATCAGGAGGATTATTAAATTTATGCTCGTTGAAGTAGGAAAAATCGTTGAAGGAAAGGTTTCTGGTATAACTAATTTTGGAGCTTTTGTTCAAATCTCTAATGATCAGACTGGATTGGTTCACATCTCAGAAGTTGCTGAAGAGTATGTTAAGGACATTAAAACACATCTTAAGAAAAACCAAACTGTAAAAGTCAAAATTATTTCTGTGGACAAAAACGGAAAGATAAGTTTGTCTATTAAGAAGGCTTTAGATCCAAAGCCTGTTGTGAAGTCTAGTAAACCTGCTGAAGTTGATTTTAGCAGCGGAGGAACTAAGAATTTGTCATTTGAGGAACTTATGTCTAAGTTTATGAAAGACAGTGACGAAAAACTTCATGACTTAAAGAAAAATTTTGAATCAAAAAGAGGTGGAGGCGGATACAAGAGATCTGCTCAAAACTAATTTTTTAGTTTTTTTCAAAGGATGTTTTTATTGTATTCTATGAACAGTAGACTCTAGTTAGTTGCGTTCTTTTTTACCTAATCAAATTGGATTAATATGAATTATTTTAATATATAAAAATTGGTTTTGTCATTTGGCAAAATCTTTTTTTATTGATGAGGCGATTAAAATATAAGTTTTATACTAAGAATAAGTGAATTTCAAAAAATTACGTATTCAGTATTTCAGTTCTAAAACATATTAGGCGGTTCAAAAAATAACCTATACAGTATTCGGGTCACAAAGCCCTTCAATCTAGATTTTTTGAAACCGCAATTGACCAGCTATTTTTTTGTAATCATCTTTTGCAAGATATCAATCATAGGAACATTATTTTGCTATGTAGAAAATTCAAATTAAGTTCTTTTAAACAGCAATTGAAAAGTTTTTTTGAATCAACCTAAAATAAAAAGCATATAATTATATATATAGTAGGTTTTTATATTGCTTATTTTATCGGAATGCACTAGTGTATAGGGGCTTTCAACGAAATAAAGTGATTAAAATTTTGACAAAGATGTAGAAATAAAAAAATTCTTTAAATTACCACGAAATATGTGTTGACATAGAAGTAAACATGTATTATAATGAGGAGGTCGCTTGAGAGAGCGGTTGAAAATTTGATTGCCGAAGTGGCGGAACTGGCAGACGCACAGGACTTAAAATCCTGCGGGACTTAAATCTCGTACCGGTTCGATTCCGGTCTTCGGCACCAATATATCGCGGGGTGGAGCAGTATGGTAGCTCGTCGGGCTCATAACCCGAAGGTCAGTGGTTCAAATCCGCTCCCCGCAACCAAGATTATACAAGCTTACGTGTTATACGGCACGTAAGCTTTTTTGATATTTACTACTACCTTACTACTACCTTACTACTACCTTACTACTACCTTACTACTACCCACATTATCTTTGAATAAATTTGCAAGCTTATTAATAGAATATCTTTTCACATCAAGCGAAACATGTGAATTAAATCAAGCGTAATGGAGATATAATATAAATTCGTTCAGAATGGTGCTGTTTAAGAGAATAATTAGTGGGTGTATTTAATCATCGTGGACCATATTATTCCAATGACTAAAGCTCCGAGGCTAAGAGAATGTAAAACTTGCTACGGGTCGAATCAAAACTCACTTTGCGAAGAAAAGTGATTCGACTAATACTTCGCTTCGTTAACATTCTCTAAGCCTCTACGCAGACGTTCATTCCATAATATGGCGTGGGATTAAAATGCACCCATAATTAGTAATATAGGTTGATAGTGTTAACTTTGTGTTTTATAATTTAGTATAGGAATTTGCATTTAAAGTTCGCCCGAAGGGTGATAAGTTCAATAAGCTATGAATGAGTTTGTAGAGGTGTAATATGGATTAAAACATCAAATTAAAGTGTTGTGAGCACCTAAATAATTTACTTTCTAATATTGAATGTAAAAATTAATGTAACTAGTGAAATGGAAAGTGTAATAAAAAGTGAATCTGTTAAATTGACTTCGGTGAGCAGATTGATTTATATAATGACAGAGAACGGAGATGTTATTGATGAAAAAAAGCAATAAAAATTATTTTGAGAATAAGATTGGTTTAAATAACTCATGTTGTTTGATCCGTATTTTTTTTGTGTTTTTCTGCATTATGTTGGTTTTTTGCCTGAGTGCTTGCGGCAATATAGCGAGCAAATCCAGTCTGTTGTCTTATGCAGAGGAAACTTACGGAAAATGCAAAGTGATAAGAGAAGAACATTCAGGGAAAGGTAAAGAAGAGATAAGAACACTTTATCTCGAGGATAATGATACAGGATTGGAATACTCCGTTACTTCCAAATTTATATCGCAAGGTCTTGACGGATCGGTGTTCTATTATTCTGAACGGAAAGACTCAGATTTTAACGAAAAATATAAAAACTATGTTTATGACTTTGCAGAAAAGGAGCTGTCAGAACTTGATACAGGACATCCAGGGACGATAATGCTCAGCGAGGACTTTTATGAAAACAAAGTCATTTTTGACAGTAGAACATCCGTGGATGACAGCAAAATCGTATGCCAAAAAATAGCGAAAGTCATTGCAAATAATGACAAAAAAGATTATCTTTCCATTGATTTTTTGGTTTATTGCGAAAAGGAAGAAATATGTATTGGAAGCTATGATTATTCCACCGACACATTCAAAAGCTATGAACCATACGTAGTTATCGACTATGTATATGAAAATATAGATAAAGACGCAGAATATAATTTTTCTATATCAGGTACTTTGGATTCGTATCTCAGTAAAGAGGATCTCGAGGAAAAAGGTCTCTATAATAATTGGGGCGATTTCTACTTTTTTATTTCTTCCACTGGTGTGGAATTTATTGCTTTTAACATGGAGCAATTCGGTAAAGATGGAGTGTGTTGTGTAACGAAGGACTCCCGGGAGAAATTTACTCTTTCTCCACCATCACACTAAAAATAGATATCTATTGATTGTGGTAATTTGCATTTAGGGTTTTCTTACGCAGTAGCAAGGGGATTACTTTGATAAAGCTATTATTTTGATACTACTTTTTGTTAAGGTGTTTCAAAAAATTTATTAGTCAATGTATATAGTTTCAAACCAATGAAATCAACTTTTTTGAAACGCTCATTGACCAGGTGTTTTTTTGGAATCGCCTAATGTAAGTGGAGAAAGTACAACTGTTAGAAGGGTTTAAGGTATACAGAAATAGGATTGATGGTTCCGTCAATAAAAAATACTCTTTCTTGAAATATTGTCAAGCAAATATTTCTAAGAAAGAGTATTTTCATTAGGTATAAAAAATTACTCAGCTATTGTAGCATAAATGATATCGTCAATTATAGTCACTAATGCTTCGTTTTCAGCTTTAATTTGATCATTTAGATCCTTTTCTTGTTCCATCAATTGATCAACAGCATCCTTATCAACTGGTTTAACTTCTCTTAATGCCGTTAATTCTTCTTTTACAGCATTTTTAGTTTCTTCTAAAACAATAAACTTTGCCTCAAATAATTCTTGTTGTTCTTCTATCTGTAATATAACATCTTCTCCATACTCTGCAATCAATTTAATTCTGTCAATTTGATTTTTTACTGCATCTCTTTTAGCTTTTAACTCGTCGTTTAAAGCTTTTTCTGTTTCTCTTAATTCAGCAACTGCTTCCTCGTCAACTTCTTCAGCTGATAACAAAGCGTCAATTTCAGCTTTTATAGCATCAATGCTATCTTTTAGTGCGCTTTCTTCTGCTGCAAAATCTGCCTGTGCAGTTTCAATCTGGTTTGCAACTTCTTCGCCATACTCTGCAACTAATTTGATTTTTTCAATTGACTTATGTGCTGCATCTCTTTTAGCTTTTAACTCGTCGTTTAAAGCTTTTTCAGCGTCTTTTAATTCAGCAACTGCGTCTTCATCAACTTCTTCAGCTGACAACAAAGCATCAATTTCAGCTTTAAGTGCATCTATACTATCTTTTAGTACACTTTCTTCTGCTGCAAAATCTGCTTGTATAGTTTCAATCTGACTTGCAACTTCTTCGCCATATTCTGCAACTAATTTGATTTTTTCAATTAACTTATTTGTTGCATCTCTTTTAGCTTTTAACTCGTCGTTTAAAGCTTTTTCAGCGTCTTTTAATGCAGCAACTGCGTCTTCGTCAACTTCTTCAGCTGACAACAAAGCGTCAATTTCAGCTTTTATAGCATCAATGCTATCTTTTAGTGCGCTTTCTTCTGCTGCAAAATCTGCTTGTATAGTTTCAATCTGACTTACAACTTCTTCGCCATACTTTGCAACAAGTTCTATTCTTTCAATAAATTTATGTAATGCATCTCTTTTAGCTTTCAACTCGTCGTTTAGAGCTTTTTCAGCATCTCTTAATGCAGCAACTGCTTCCTCATCAACTTCTTCAGCTACCATCAAAGCGTCAATTTCAGCTTTTATAGCATCTCTAGCGTCTTTTGTTGCTAGTTCTTCTGCAGCCAACTCTGCTTGTGCAGTTTCAATCTGAGCTGTAGCCTCTTCTCCGTACTTAATAACCATTTTTGTTCTTTCAATCAACTTGTGTAATGAGTCTCTTGTAGCTTTCAACTCGTCATGTAAAGCTTTTTCTTCTTCTTTTAATACTGACATTGCATCTTCGTCAACTGGTTTTACTTCTCTTAAAGAGTGCATTTCGTCACGCAATGCTGTAAGACTTGCTTCTATTGCAGCAATGTCTGCATCATAGGATGCTTTGATTTCTGCAACTTCTTTCTTTTCAATAAGAGATTCAACATACTTAGGATGAATAATTTGACCTATTGATTTGTTGTAAACCTCCTTTGGAACTGGACTTACTGCTGGAACTGGACCTGCTGCTGGAACTGGACCTACTGCAGCAAAAGCAGTTGTTGAAATAGAAAATGCGATTGCTACTGTTAATAATGAACCTACAAATTTTCTCATTTTACATTCTCCTTTATTATTTATTTTATAAACTATATAAAATACCAACATTGCTATTTAAGCCTCTGCTAGTTTTTGTATAGCTTATATTCAAGTATTGATAAAATATTACTAAATGTGACTTCTTTGCTTTTAAATATTACTTGCTTCTGTTTATCACGTATCGAAAAATAGAATCAAGTAATAAAAAATGCTTTAGAAAAAAATAAAATAATTCCTATCGCTCAAGTCTTTCGATAACACTATGTTTTTTTGTTCGGTTTATTTTTTCTTTTTTTAAGAGTATAATTAAATGGTAAAGATACGTAGAAGATAGCCTTAAAACATATAAATTTTATTATTTAGATGGGTACCTATTTATAGGGTTTAAATAGAGGTATATCTACCTGATGGAAATACTTCTTATTAATAAGGTTATTGCCAAAAAAACTGGTCAGGTGACATTTCAAATATATATATTCTTAAGTTTGAAAATTTGAAGTTTTCATCAGGAGCTTTAAGGTATAAGGGGGTTTCAAAAAAATACCTATTCATTATTTTTGTTGCAAAGCCTATCATGGAAGCTTTGAAGCTTCCAATCATAGGTACATTATTTTCCTATGCAAAAAATGGCATCAAATTTTTTGCAACGACCGTTGCAAAGTTTTTATTTTAAATCCCCCTAAATTCTTTTTATTCTTCAACCGAACTAAAACAGAAGAAGAATACGAATTTACTACAGTAGGGAGGGAATATTCATTGATGAGTTTCAAATCACCCAATATGTTTAGACATGAAAAAGATTCTTTTTTAGATATTATAAAAAAAATCAAAGACGGCGACGTTTTATTGAGAAACAAGTTTATTGATGACTTCAAACCTTTTATTTTGAAATGTGTATGTCAATTAGTGGGTAAAAAGAGTAATTTGATTCAAAGTGATGAATACAGTATTGCTCTCATTGCCTTTAATGAAGCTATTGAATCCTATAATATAGATAAAAAGACTATGTTTGTCAGTTTTTCAAAGCAGGTAATAAGAAGGCGCCTTATAGATTATTTAAGAAGTACAAAAAAAAATAATATCACTGTACCTTTTTCATATTTCAATGATTATGACAGTAGCTTCGAAGAGAAGTATTTATATGATGAAAGTTCAGACCATAGCAGTGATTTTGATACTAAAGAAGAAATTAAGAATCTTGAGCTTAAAATATTTGAATATAAAATGACGATTGAGGATTTGATTGAATGTTCTCCAAAACATCGTGATACTATAGTTTCGTGCCTTAATGTAGCTACTATTATTATAGAAAACGAGTTGTTATATCAAAAATTTATAAATAAAAAAATTTTGCCATATAAAGAGTTGACCGAGCGGGTTAATCTATGTCGTAGAACACTTGAAAAAAACAGAAAATTCATTATAGCTATGGTTTTTGTGCTTAAAAGTGATCTTGAGATATTAAAAAAATACATATATGATACTATAGGACGGTGAAATATTATGATAAAACAAAAGGGCGCAATTTTAAAATTTAAAAATGACTTGGCTATTATTATGACTAGTGATTGTAAAATTGTTTCAATAATAAAACAGCCAGGTATGTATGTGGGTTTAGAAGTTTTGTTCAATAAAAATGAGATTGTGAAAAAAAAGAGCAAAATTGTAATCTCTTCTCAAATTGTTGCAGGAGTTGCTGCAATATTTATTATTCTGTTTGTTTTTTTCAACCCATTTAATAGTAATGGTGTATATGCTTATGTTGCCATAGATTGTAATACCAGCGTAGAATTTGAGTTAGATAAGAACAACAAAATACTTAAGGTAAACTACTTTAATGAGGATTCAAGTGATTTGCTGAAAGAATTAGACTTGAAGCACCAGTCTGTTGATGTTGCAATAAGAGAGGTAATTAAAAAAACAAATTCAAGTAAATCAACTGTTTTGATATCGGCATGTTTGAAAGAACAAAGGAACATGGAATCTGCTGTTTCAGTTAAAAATGAGTCTGAAGAATTCAAAAAGTTAGTTGATATATGTAAAAGTGTTGTTGAAGCCAATATCAATGAAAATACACGTTTAAAAGTTGTAGAAACTCCTTATGACTATAAAAAAATGGCCGATATAAATAAGATTTCTATAGGCAGAAGTATTGTATATGAAAAAGCCAAAGAACAAGGTATTGATTTCAATATTGAAGACATAAAAAGCCAAAGTATTGGAGAGGCTTTGAAGAAGGTTAAAATTGACGATGTGGGTGTTGTGCATAATGTGAAGAAAGTTGAATCAGAAAAGCCTGTACTAGATCAAAAAAGAGAACTACCGATTCCGGTAGAGAAAAAAGATCCGCTACCTATTATTCAACACAAAGATATATTAGAAGAAAGACCAGAACCAAAACCAAAGGAAAAGGTTGAAGAGAAAGTGGAAATAGAACCAAAGGATGAAATTGAAGTAAAAGAAGTGATTGAACCAACAGACAATCTCGAAGAGAGACCAGAACCAAAACCAAAGGAAAAGGTTGAAGAGAAAGTGGAAATAGAACCAAAGGATGAGCTTGAAGTAAAAGAAGTGATTGAACCAACAGACAATCTCGAAGAGAGACCAGAACCAAAACCAAAGGAAAAGGTTGAAGAGAAAGTGGAAATAGAACCAAAGGATGAAATTGAAGTAAAAGAAGTGATTGAACCAACAGACAATCTCGAAGAGAGACCAGAACCAAAACCAAAGGAAAAGGTTGAAGAGAAAGTGGAAATAGAACCAAAGGATGAGCTTGAAGTAAAAGAAGAAATAGAACCAACAGACAATCTCGAAGAGAGACCAGAACCGAAACCAAAGGAAAAGGTTGAAGAGAAAGTGGAAATAGAACCAAAGGATGAGCTTGAAGTAAAAGAAGAAATAGAACCAAAGGACAAGCTTGAAGAGAAAGATCAAGAAGAACCAGAACTACAGCCCTAAAATAAACTTGATTAAATAATTAAAAATACATATTCAATATTTCTGTTACAAAACCCATTATGGAAGCTTTTAAGCTTCCATGCATAGGAATATTATTTTACTATGCAAAAAATGGCATCGAATTTTTTGAAACTTCAGTTGATTGGTCATATTGTTGTTTTTGACTTGAATTGCATTATTTGACAAACTGAAACTTAGGATTTAATTCAAAGTTCTGTATAAATTAGATATTAAAAATACCTTGTTGGTTACAATAAAAGTGCCAAAAAGGTATTTGTTTTGTGTTCAAAAATTATGAAATATCTTGTCTTTTAATTCTAATACTTCTTAAGTAAGCAAATAAGAATTTATAGAAATTTATAAAGAAAAATGCTTAAAAATTAGAGTGGGATAAAATGAAAGGCTTAGGACTTATATAATTTGTAGACAATAAAAACTACGCACCAAAAGATATTGATAACAGAGAAAGTGTGGCACAAGTATGGTACAAGTATTAATGAACTTTGTCAATGCTGTTGTTGGTGATCAAATACTAATAATAAAACAGCCCTGTGGAGTATATAATCCACAGGGCTGTTGAAGTTGTGTAGAAAAAGGTATCCATGAAGGATGTGCTGGATTTACTATCCAATTTATATAGAGAGCTATTTAATGGAAAACCAAAAGTATGCTACAACAAAAAATATTAGTGCTAGAAAGTATAAAAATACCAATTACAGCTCTTCAAGTTTTTTTAAGTGACTTGTTAAGAAAAACTTTATGTCATCCCACTCATAATCTGCCAAATTTTTTGATCTTCCCTTTTCAAAATCTATATATTCTGTTTCCATAACTTTCAGCTTTTTTGCAGTTTCTTCAGTTGTCCAATTAAGTTCTTCTCTCATTTTAAAAAGAAATTTTCTACGTGCATCTAAATACTGTGCTTCTGTGAATTCTTCTTTCATTTTATTGCCTCCTGATAAACTAATCTATTAATTAGATTATACCACATAAGGTGTTTTAAGAAAGTATTCTTTAGTCAATATGGGTGTATAAATTATATCTGACACATATTCTGTAACATTTCCGTCTCATTTACAACATAGGCTCAGTTTTCACATAGAGAAATATTATACCAATGAAAATGGTTAGAGAAACCCAATTTCTATAACC
>Ga0207721_100159_pt1 | contig 37850 bp, 28 predicted proteins | sample TtaePargueraPR_3_FD_187756 | JGI IMG/M metagenome (GOLD analysis project Ga0207721, IMG submission 187756) | Aerobic enrichment media microbial communities from Bioluminiscent Bay, La Parguera, Puerto Rico - Tt and P2 (1) (SPAdes) | ecosystem: Environmental > Aquatic > Marine > Unclassified ...
TGCCCCACAAGGATGGTTTCAGGCGTTTTTTCAATGTGTTTAAATACTTGTCCAGAATCAATGGACGTGTCGTTGATGATCACGAAATGAGGCTTGATGTTGGCCTCAAGCAGAGGTTTGATCGCATTGTTGACACAAATGACCACGGCACGGTCTTTGTTCTTGCGTATGAATTCGATCTTGGCGGCCAGTGCGGGGCCTGCCGCCACAAGGATGGCTGTTTCACCGGAAAATGCGTTGTGCATGCCGGATATGTCGGGCCGGGTGACGTATTCGTGAATGTTCTCGTAGGAATGAAGCTGCTGGTCGTAGAAAAGCCCACGGGTGATGTTACGGATGGGCAGTGAGCGGACAAAAGCCTGGCCGCGGATCGGATAGATGGATTGTCTGTAGTAAAGGATTTCCAGGTATTCCATGACAGAATCGGCCCATTGGGCATATTCTTCCTCGATTCGGTTTGTTTTGAAAAAGACCGGAAAACCGGACTGGAAAATTTCCTTGGGCAGTAGATCTTGCAGGGAAGGACTGAAGCTATACGGGTCGCCGGTGAAGCAGAACAGACCATTCCTTCCGAGTTTGGCTGGGGGAATCGTTTCCAGCAAACGGTTCAGAACCTGTTCATCCGGCTCGAAAACGAGCATGACACACTGCCTGTTGCCGATGAACTCCATGAATTGGGCAGTGGTTTCGGCGCCTAAAAGCACGATGATCGGGGTGTGATCCAGCGCCTGCCGGGGAGAGGTCCCAGCAGGAAGATAGTCGTAAACTTTCTGGGGGCTGTCAAAAAATGGCTGCTGGGAGTCTGGGTTTTCGTAGGCCCAGACCGGGGAGTGGTCGGAAAAAGAGTGCTCCCCAGGATCTTTACGGAAAGGGTTCGCGGATTCCAGGCTCTTTCCTCTGAACAGGACGCCGAGCTTTTCCAGAACAATGAGTTTGCTGTCAGCCATGCTATCGAGCGAAGAAATGGAGTTTGGGAGGAGAGTCTACCATGGTCGAATGGTGGCTGCTTGATGAAGTCTTGTCAAGCATGGCCTCCTCTTACAGCTCCCGTTTGCAGGCCAAGGGCATGCGCCATCCCGTACCGAAGGAACGCGGTTTAAGCTTGATGCCAGGCGCTGCCTGCCTGCGCTTGAATTCCGCAAAGGTCACCAGTTTGAGCACCTTGCGGACGACCTCGGTTTCATACCCCATGGCTATCAGTTCGGCTTCGTTTTTGTGGTGCTCGATGTGTTCTTCCAGGATGGCGTCCAGTATTTCGTAGGGTGGAAGCGAATCCTGGTCCTTTTGGTCCGGTCGCAATTCCGCGGACGGCGGTTTGGTGATGATGTTTTCCGGGATGATTTCGCCGAAGGTCTTGTTGGCCCAGCGGCACAGGGAAAAGACAAGCACCTTGGGCACGTCGGATATCACTGCGAAGCCTCCGGACATGTCGCCGTAAATGGTGCAATAACCAACGGCCAGTTCGCTCTTGTTGCCGGTTGTCAGCAGAAGGGCTCGGTATTTGTTGGAAAGGGCCATGAGCAGGTTGCCACGGATGCGGGACTGGATATTTTCCTCGGTGGTGTCCGGTTCATAACCCTCAAAAGCTCCAGCCAGAGTTTTGGAAAAGGAGTCCATGATGTGTTCTATGGGCAGTGTCATGGTCTTGATGCCCAGTTCTTTGGCCAAGTCCAGGGAATCGTCGATGCTGCCCTGGCTGGAGTATGGCGAAGGCATGAGTACGGCGAGCACGTTTTCCGCTCCCAGAGCCTTGGCCGCAATGGCCGCGGTAAGAGCCGAGTCTATGCCGCCGGACAGACCCAGCAGCACTTTTCTGAAGCCGCTCTTGGACACGTAGTCGTGGACGCCCAAGACCAACGCATTCCAGGTCTCGGCCTCTTCATTCAGGTCGTCTTCGGCAATGAAATTGTTTTTTGGATTATCAAGATCAACGATCTGCACGCTTTCCTTGAAGCCGGGGGATCGGTGAAATACCTTGCCCTGCCCGTCGAATGCGCAGGAACGTCCGTCAAAGACCAGGTCGTCGTTGCCGCCCACCTGATTCACGTAGACCAGAGGAGTGGTGTATTTGGCGGCGACGGCTCCGAGCATGCGCTGCCGCAGATCCTGTTTTCCCAGGGAAAAGGGGGAAGCCGAAATGTTGAGAATGGCATCTGGACCCTGTGCGGTCGCCTCTTCCAGCGGGTCGCGGTCATAAGTTCTGGTTTCCCAGAAATCTTTGTCGTTCCATGCGTCCTCGCAGATGGTCACCGCGAATTTTCTGTCTTTGAATATCAGAATATTATTGGCTTCAGCGTTGTCGGAGGCCGGTTCGAAATAACGCGCCTCGTCAAAGACGTCGTAGGTGGGTAACAGAGTCTTTTTGAAGCTTTGGCGCACAGCACCATCTTTTAACCAGAGGGCGCAGTTGTAGACCGGTTTGCCCGTGCCGGATCGGTTAGCCTCCACCGAGCCCAGCAGTACCGGGATAGAGTCTTTGAGTTCTATCGCCAGTTGTGTGGCACTGTTTTCCACCTTGTGGATAAATCCGCCGTAGAGCAACATGTCCCGGGGCGGGTATCCGGTGAGGGACAGTTCCGGAGTTATGCAGAAATCCATTCCCATGGCTTCCGCTTTGCGGACGGCTTTGATAATTCGTTTTGAATTGCCTTGTATATCCCCTACAACGGGGTTGAGTTGCAGTATGCCGATTTTCATGGGCATGTGATACGCGAAAGGCGTTGGGGGAGCAACCTGCCGGGGTTAGGACCGTCCTGTCAGCAGCTTTTCCACCAGTTCGGCATCGCGGATGTGGAAGTTTGGGTCATTAATGGACCGGCCTTTGACGCGACAGGTCCTGCAGCAGGAAGGCTGCTTCTGGGTATTGACCACTTTACGGAAGGCCGTGATATGCTCGTTATACCAGAGTTCGTCGAAATTCTGTTCCAGGATGTTCCCGAGATTTCTACCGGTGTTGCCGCAGCAGAAGACGACACTGCCGTCCATGTTCACGATGCAATTTTTCCAAGGGCTGTGGCAAGTGGTGTCGATGACTGCCTCTGCATATCCTTCCGGACTCTTCTTGAAAAAACCGGGGACAGTTACCTCGATGCCTGCTTCCCTGCCGGCAGTAATGGCTGCAGCCATGTATTTGTCGCTCAGTTTCTGGTGGAGAAATAGGGATTCCCGGGCAAGATCCTCCCGGTTCTGCGCGTTCATGAACAGGACCAATACCTTGTTCACTCCTGCGTCTGCAGCCATCCGCACAAGGTCGGGCAATTCTCGAATATTGCGTTCCATGGCCACGAAGTTGATTTGAAGCATAGGCTTGCTGCTGTTTTTACGGCTTCGTTCTTCGGCCAGAGCACGCAGATTGCCCATGACTTCGTTTAAATTACCACCCCGGATGGATTCATAAGTTTTCTGAGTAGCGGCTTCCAAACTGACCTTGATGAGAGAGGCGTTGTAGTTCACGAGCAGAGCGCGCCGCTTTTCATCTAGAAGCGAACCGTTGGTGATGATGTCCAACTCGCAACAGTACTGGTCGGTCATGCGACAGAGATCTTCCATGCGGTCATAGAGAAGTGGCTCGCCGCCAAAGAGCTGGAGGGTTTTGATATAAGGAAATACCGGCTCCAGCCGTTCGACGATACGCCAGTCAAGGTCGCCTTTGAAGTGCTGCTGATAGCACATCCAGCAACGGTAATTGCAACGCAGGGTGGTGGTAAGAGTTATGAGCTTAGGATATGTGACGACGTTTTCATATGTGTTTTCGGTGACATAGCGGTCATTAAGCTGGTCGTTGATGGCGGTGACTTTGCATAAGTCTATCATTGCCTCTCCTTGGCTGTTCATAACTCGGGATTGGTATCAATCATTTTTTTGTGCACTTCAGTATTGCACGATAGCAATATAAGTCGTTTTCATCATATTCATCCCAGCAGGAATGGAGCTTTGCCGGTGGGACCCGCCTCTCTTCATGAACAAGAGTTTCAACAGCAAAGCCGTGGCTTTGGAAAAGTGCAATGAAATCGTTTACCCTCAATAGGTTTGTGCCCTTGTCCAGGGCCAGCCATTCTTCGACCGAATGGCTAAGAAATTCAAAGTTGATGTTGGAAAGATCTTCATGGTCCTGAAGGCCGATCTCATGGATCATGACTCCATTGGGGCGTATTATTTTTGCCATGCATTTGGCCATGCCTTCCATGTCTATGACATGCTCCAGAACCATCCGGGAGTAGCAAAAGTCGACACTTTGCTCCTTCACAGGAAGGTCCTGGAATTCGCAGCCTGCGAAAGTACTTCTTTCAAGGGCGGATTCAAGGGTGTGCTTTCGACAGCTTTGAGGCAACAGTGATATCCCGGCATTACTGAGGAGTTTTAGGAAGGAGTGCGCGTCGGACACTCCAATTTCGTTGTGTTTGTAGGGGTCTGCACCGGCGACATGATCAAACACCAGAGCCATCAAAAGGGTGGTCAGAGGGGTTCTGCCGTGGCCTACCTCAACCGCAACCCTGAGGTGTTCAGGTAAATGCTCTATAAGATTAAGTGCGTTGTTTAACTGCATGGCGACCCGCAGGCTGGAATCGTATGGTTTCATCAATTGGAGCGCATCGGAGAGCAGATCGGGGATTGCGAGTTGGTACGTGTCGTTGATGAACGATTCAAATGATTTTCTCTGGAAACGTTGTGGAATCTTATGGGTTTTCAGGAAGATTTCGAGCAGGCCAGATGGAATGGAATTGCGTTCTCCGGCAAAAAGAAGTTCCCATAAGAAGCGTTCGGATGAATTCTCCAGTCCTGAAACCGGTTCGATCTTCAAGTTTGGCGAGTACGCAAGTTTTGTGTGAAATATGAATGGGGGAAGCGGGTTGCTGAAATTTTCTTCCAAATACTGTGCAGCCTCGCGGGAGATAACCATGAAGTACTTGGGGGCAATGACGTTTTCCGGGTAAACGGCATCTGACTGGTCCTTGGCAACGATTGCCCGTGCACTGAGGAGCGCGTCGGCATCCATGAGCACGCTGTAGGAGGTGAGTAGAGTAGCGTGCTTCAATTTTTCCTTTTTCATCAATGCGATAAGTCGCTTTTGTGGCTGCTCATACGGGCTCACGTCCAGACTGAATTGAGTCCAGCCTTTAAGCACATCCAGAATCTCGCTAGGTATGGAATCCGGGACAGATAAAACAACATTCGAGAACACTCCTTCCAGGAGAAGTCCTTCCAGGATGGTTTTTAATCCGTATTCGTTCCCAGCCCGGATAAAAGCCGGGTCCCTCATGTTCATAGGCCGGGCAAGAACGACTGCTGTTTCGTTTGTCATGAAATGGTTCCTTTTAAAAAAACGCCTTCCTCTATCCAGAGATTGTGGTACGCCTTCCAGGAATTCTCATCGTCTTTTTTGATCAAATGTTTAATGACGACGGTGTATGGAGATGGGTACTTCTCACGTACTTTTTGGCCAAGAGCGTGTAACCCACCCTTGTCCAACTTGGTGATGGATTCAACATAATCGAAGTGGATGGCTTGGCGTATAAGTGGCGGACGGGAGCGGATGAGCCAGTTATTATCCAGTTGTTCCTGGCGCAAAACTTTGAAGTTACAGTTTTTGTGCACCCGGTAGTAGTAAAGTTTTTCCCTGATGAAACGTACCTTTTCGGGCCCAGCAAGTTCGGCCATGGGCAGATAGAGGGCCAAGTCGCCAGCGGCCCGGAAATAAATGCCGTTCGCATCGCGAAAGATCTCGTCATCCAACATGCCGAATAGGTAGGTCTTGAAAGATCTTAGCTGAGAAAAGCGCCAACCTTGCTGTCTGATAGGGACCGTAGTCAGCAGAGGAGCTCCTATGGAGTGAGTCTGCCCCTGTATTTCCTCATCTGTGTAAACCAAGTCGTAGCCGCTGCAGTGTTCTTCCCAGAGTCGCTCCAGGCAGGTGGGCATGATGTAGTCATCCCCATCTAGGATAGTGATGACATCAGAAGGCGATAGGTCGAGGGACTGCAGAGCATTGAGCGTGTTGCCCATGAGCCAGGCCCTTTCATCGCCGACACGCAGTCTTATGCGCGGATCCTTTTCCATATACCGGCGTACGACATCGGCGGTTTTGTCCTGTGATGCATCGTCAGCCACCAGAGCCGTCCACCCCTGAAAGGTCTGTCCCAGGAGAGAGTCCAGGCATTCCGCTATGTAGTCCGCACAGTTATAACAGGGGATGACAATAAGGAATCGGCTTGGGTATAGTTCGCTTTTCATGTCTTATTCCTGTTGGCTTTCATCCATTTCCAGGCATGGCTCATGATCTGATCTAGGTCAGTATACTTGGGCTTCCATCCCAGATTAGTGACGGCCTTGGTCGAGTCTGCTATGAGGCGAGCCGGATCACCCTTCCGTCTTGCTCCTGGAATCCAATTAACCTTGTTTCCGGTTTCGTTTTCAATGGAGGTGATGATGTCCATGATCGAGTGGCCGTTACCATTGCCCAGATTGAAAGTTCCGCAGGGATTGTCTTCCAGATATTTCAATGCCAGCAGGTGTGCGTCGGCCAGGTCGCAGACATGGACGTAGTCCCGTACGCAGGTGCCGTCCCGGGTGTCCCAGTCAGCGCCGAAAACGGTCAGCGGTTCCCTTCCGGGCAGGGAGGCTTTCAGTGCCAGCGGAATGAGATGCGTCTCGGGATCGTGATCTTCTCCTATTTCGGTATTCGGGTCTGCCCCGGCTGCATTGAAATATCTGAGGGCAACGTGTTGCAATCCATATGCTTTACCGTAATCCGCCATGATTTGTTCGATCATCAGTTTGCTGTGCCCGTAGGGATTGATGGGGGCACAAGGATGTTTTTCCGTCAGAGGGAGTTTTTTGGGAGTACCGTAGACGGCGCAGGTACTGGAAAAAACGATTTTATTACAGCTATGCTTATGCATGGCATTCAGCAGATTCAGGGAGCAGGCCACATTGTTGTTGTAATACTTTGATGGGTCAGTGACCGACTCGCCTACATATGCGAAAGAGGCAAAATGAATGATCGCTACGGGCTGGTATTTTTTGAAGCAGTGGTTCAATGCCCTTTGGTCACAGAGGTCCGCTTTGACGAAGGGGCCCCATTTGACGGCCCATTCGTGTCCGTAAACCAAATTGTCCAGCGTCACAGGTGTGTAGCCAGCCTCATGCAAAGCCTTGCATGTATGGCTCCCGATGTAGCCGGCGCCCCCTGTGACAAGAATGGTTTTATTCATCGCTGTATTTGGTGGCGTTTGATGGTTTCTTCAAGGATGGACGCCAGATTGCTCAACCTTGATTCAAAATCGTATTTCACAGTGACATGGAGACGGCCGGCCCTGCCAAGGCGTCCGGCCAGGTCTGGGTTTTCCGCAATGCGCACCATGTGGGCCGCCATTGTTTTAAAGTCGTATTCGTCACAGAGCAGCCCTGTTTGCTTATGGATAACCGCCTCGACGATGCCTGCGTGTCGAGTGGCGACAACAGGGAGACCCGAGGCAGAGGCTTCCAGAACCGAATTGGGAGTGCCCTCCTTGTCTCCTGTTTTAGGAGTAACCGAGTGTTGGACAAAGCACCGTGCCTTCCGCATTTCCTGTGCCACTTCCATGTGTTCCAATGCACCAGGAAAACTGACTTGATTTGATAGTCCAAGGTTGTCGGCTAGCCGAATGCAGCTTTCGCGCAAGGCGCCGTCACCGATCATGGTCAGCGTGGTGTCCGGTATGCTGCGTGTCACTTCGGAAAAGGCGCAGACAACGGTTTCAGGCGCTTTTTTATCTACAAAACGGCCAACCGCAATAAAATGGCCTGGGGCCGATTCCGGAGCTGCTTCGGCAAAGAGCGAGGCATCAACACCGTAAGGATTGACGTAAAGCCGTTCTTCAGGTGCTCCTAAAGCAAGCAGGTCTTTTTTCATCTCTTTGGAAACGCAAATCACAGCCGAGGTTTGCTTGAAGAGTTTGTCGTATCCTTTTCGATATTTTTTCAGGATCGGTTTCAAAGAAGCGTCAAAACCATGAAAATGGACCACAAAAGGGATGCCAGCCAAGCGGCATGGTTCTATCATGGCCACTCCCGTAGGGCCGTACTCGGCAAGAACCACTGATATGTTTCTTGTGGTTAGATACTCGGCAAGGTTTCGCACGGCTTGTTCGTGCAGGCTGTTTTCCGGGAGTCCGGTGGAGGAAAAGAGTTGTGTTGAATCAGCAGGCAGTCCCGGATGAAGTTCCTGTCCGCTATGGTCATACAGCGGCATATGGCCGCCGAAAAGAATGCTGTTGCCACCCGGAAGATTCTCTATGTGGGCACGTATGAACGTTTCACATTTCGGCTCGGGGTTTGGGTGAACGATGCAAATGTTTTTATTCATTTGCACTCCCTTGTTTTCGAGCTGTGGCATAAAGACCTGTTATCATGAGCCCTTCCCGGAAATCATCACTGGGGTTGTCCATTTTGTTCAGTAGCCAGATCACGGGGGCGGTTGCGAGTGACAAGAGGGGGCGTATCACACTGGTGTACAAGGCTGCTCGTGATCTTCGGCGTGCATACAGCCCTGTCATTTGCGCCATGGCTGCATCGTATCCGCCCAGGGCATGTATTTCGATTTTTGCGTATCCGGCGTCTTCCAGCATCTTTTTTAGGGCCCAGGGTGTGTAGCGGCCCATATCGTAAGGGATGTCGTGGAGTGGCCAAAGAAAGGGGATAGTCAGAAATAACAGTCCGTCGGGTTCAAGTACCCTCATGGCTTCCCTGAGAACCTCTCCCGGATTTTCGCAGTGCTCGAGCACTTCGGTAAGGACAAGGGTTCCAGCTGATTCGTTTCCTAAGGGAAGCGTTTTTCCATCCCATTCCATATCCGGAGTATTGTACTGACTGTCATGGAGGTCCACGCTCATGTAAGCGTTCACATCCGGTGCGTTTAGATACAGATTTCTGTATGGAGCATTGCCTGCTCCGATATCCACCACGTTGTTGCGCATCTGGGGCAGGATTTTCTTGATAGCCCGAAGAATGCCCGCGCGGACCGTGAAGAGATCAACAAATCCGGGCCTGCAAGAAGGGTTGGTAAAAGGATGGTGCTGGCTGCTCAGCATACTGGATGCTGCAATCCTTATTGAGTGCAGCCGGGATGCCCTGTCGTCCTCACGGATACCGTTATGTCGGGGCAGATTGAGGAAAAGCGGGATGTGAGTCGATTTTTTGCAGCCGGTAGCGGCTGCCAGCTTGAGAAATTCGGTCCACTTGTCAGCACAGATCTTTGGCGAAAAGTACTTATGGACATGGGAAGAGGCCGCCTCCGACATTCGTTTGAAGGTTTTTGCGTCTTTGAGGGCGGTGACAGCAGCGTTCAGATCCTTGTCTAGATCGTTTAGCAGAAATCCAGTTTCTCCCTGCTTAATCAACTCCGGAATACCGCTTCTGACAGGAGTGACCAACGGCACCAGCCCCGCCCCCATGCCTTCGAGCAAACTCAGCGGCATGCCTTCGTATTCCGAGGTGAGGATTATGGCGTGGTGGTCGGCAAGAATATTCCCTACCTCCTGGCTGTTCACCGGATCCTGCAGAAAGACCTTGGCCCCGGAGTGTGCTTCGAGGATTTTGACCACGTTATCCCTGGCAGGCCCATTGCCCAGAATGGTGGCCTCAACTCCCTGCCGGGCTTCGGTCAGCTTGCAGAGGGATTCTGTGAGAAGCGATATGCGTTTTTGTTTTTCAGCAAGTCTGCCGGTGTAGATGATGCGCAGTGGTTCTGTATATTCCACCCCGCTTCCCGACATGGGGTCTATGCTGGAGGGGATTGCCTCGACCCTGGAAACAGTGTCGTGTATTTGGCTTTTGAGGAAGCTGGAAACCGTCACCCAGTTGTCGATGAAATCTCGGGTGCGGCCTTTGGCAAACAGGTCCACGAGTTGCCAATGAAAGTCGTCATCGGAACGCAATACCCCTATGGATGGAATGCCCGCTTTTTTCAGGTGGGCAGCCGCAAAATAGGCGGCGGGCATGAGGTTGGGGATAAAAACATCGGGCCTGTTCTTTTTCACTTCCTTGAGGAGCCAGTAGACCCTTTCTTCCGTGGTGGCATGATAAAGGGTGTGCTCGACCGGAATGCCACTATTTTGTAACGTACGCAGGGTCGGGCATTGACCCGAATCTCCGAATGTCAGCAGCAGGCAACTCGGGTGCAGCCCCCGCGCCTTGAGGGCCGGAAGAAGGCGCACCAACCCTGCGTTGGGGCCACCCAGGTATCCCGGGCGATCATATGCGCAGAAAGTGACTTTCATGGCAGCTGCCGTACTGAGAAGTGAATGAAAGCTCCGCCACATATAAGATCTTCGCGTGAATAGGCTTGCCAATCAGGGTGCAAGTGTTCAGGTAGTCGTGAATCGATATTGCGATGAAGTATTTTGGCGTCGAATCCAGTTTCTTTGAATATTTTGATAATATCAGAAATACGCATCAGATTTATGAGCCATGGTTTATTGTCCAACCACCACTTTTTTGAGTGGGCGTAAAACGGAAATATGTCGCCATCTTTCCGTTGATCATGTGCAGTGAAATCCACTGTGTGCAGCATGAGGCCATCAGGACGCATCAATCGGCGCAGCTCCTTCGCCATGGACTCCATATCCTCGACATGTTCAAGGACGCTGCAGGAATAGCAAAAGTCAACCGAAGCTTCTTCGAGGCCAAGGGAGAAAAGTTCGCATTCATGATAGGTGGTTTGTCCCGGCTTTATGTTTTGGCGTGGAAGAATATTCGAAAAGGCCTCGTCTAACTCCATTGCAATGTTCAGCCGACCTTTGAAGAGGGGGGTTTTGGGCGACGTATATGGGTCAAGGCAGATTCCTTTTGAAAAGTGTTCTGAAAAGGAACGAGAAGGATACGGCAAGGAACCATAGCCGATTTCAAGGAAAGTTTCTTTTGAGGCGAGATGCCTTTGGAGGAGTGGCGTCCACGTGAACTCGATTTCTCTTTTGTTTTTAAAGTACAGATGAAGGGACTTAGCATCATGTCTGGACGCAATGGAAGATAGGTCTATTCCATATTCCCGTAACTGTTCATCAAGCAGGTATTCAAGTGATTTGGACTGGCTGTCTGTGTCCAAAAGCCGCTTGGCGATGCTGCCGAGCAGTTGGATTTCCTGACCGTGCAGTGCTGACAGGGCCAGGAACCAAAAGCAGTCATCCAAAGGGTAGTATTCATCCTGAGGGCGCACGAGAGAAGAGCGAAGCGTAGATCTGGAGAGACGGTGGAAGCAGTGCAGGCGGTTCGGAGGGAGTGGGGGCTGGTCAGGAGCACACAGTTCCTGAATAGCAAAGGAGTCCAAAAGACATGCATACCTGAATGGCGATTTGCTGACATATGCAGCAAGATTATTGCCTGCTTGTCTGTTTTGGCTTAGTTCTTCTACGATGTCCTCACCAACAAGAAAGCTGTATCCATTGAGGACAAGAGCCTCGTCGAGTTTGTATTGCTCCATGGCTTCACGGATTCGTCGCTGTGGAGCTTTCGAGGGGCTTATGTGGATATCAATCCCCTCATTGTGAAGCTGTGAAATGATCTCTGAAGGTACATCATTGGATATTACCAATATAAAATGAGCAATTATTCCTTTTTGAATCAGCGAATTGGCAATGGAAGAAAACAACATTTTGCCGTCAGAGCAAACAAGGAAAATATCTTTTTCGGTCATAGGTCTACAGCATACAATGGCAGTCAGACTCATTTTCCTACCTCCAGATTGTGCCTATCCATTAAGGGTGAAGTCTTCACCACAACGTATTAGCCTGCGTTTGTTTCGGCAGGGTTTATCCTGTAGATGCGGTATTTTTCAGTTTCATAAGCAGGTTTATATTTTCTCAGTGCCTGTACAAAGGGCTCATGCATATTTGCTTCCGCAAATGCAATGTCTTCAACCCAGGTGTCTATACCGAAAGTTTTTTTGACCCATTCAGGGTCATTGGTGAAAATGAAGGGTTGGGTGAAAGCATTTTTTTTCAGTTTGTAATCAGTTACTTTAACCGGGACGGTTGCAATTGTAGGGTGATAATAGGAGATGGTGTTTACGTTATCCTGAGCGGCCATTCCCATGAGTATGTATGTCATTTTAATTGGGATTGCTCCAACTTTGGCATTCTCGTAACGGCTCAAATAGCGGTGTACTGTAAGCAACTCTTTATCCCTGCTGAAGTCGAATTTGGTGAGTCTATCCAGGAAGGGGAAATTGGTTGAAACGTGTATGTACACAAGCAGGGCTATGTTTAGCCCAAGCATAAAGAACGGTAGCTCTGGTCCGATGCGGTAGATAGTGGCCGAGTAGCCTACAAGAAAAAAGATGACAAAAGGAGAGGCATACTCAAAATATCGTTCGGACTCTCCGAAGACACGAAAAATCCCCATAGAAGTGATAATAAATACAATGGTGGCCGACAGGGCCAGATAATAGGAAAAGGACAAGATTGGGTCGTTGAACACCATCGCATTAGCTGAAGGGAATAGTGGAATCGTGAGTAAGATGAATACATACGGAATGCTTGTCAATGCTATCAGGAGCGGCGACCAGAAACGCAGCATCAAAGCTGCAGACCGGTAGTCGGATCTGAAAAGCCGGAAGTAAGTTAAAAAGTTTTTGAAAAGATTGCGGTGTTCAGCTGTGGACCCAACTATTTTGTAGCGCAATGTGTGAGTAATTTTGTCAACGCAGATGGACGCCCAAATGGAACGTGGTTTAACTAGAACTGTAAGAACTACAATTGCAAGAGGTATAAGTAATATCGGTGCAGCCATTAACAGGGCCATCAGCGGAGTGAAGAAAAACACTACTTGCAGTGCGAATTTGGACGCCAGGATCGTGAGAAAGGTGAAGACGGTGGCGCAGAGGATAAACCAAAGGGATACATGCATGGTCATCCAGAGGCAGATGAAATAGAAAGTTGCGAAGAGAAAGCCCAGAGCCCTGCCATTTGCGGCCTTCACTCTTGCCTTCACAGGTAAAAGGATGGGGAGAGATACGAGGGATAGTCCCGATGCCAGAGATATGGGATAAGCCGCACCATGATTGTAGCCAAGCTGTGTGAGGACGTGTTGAAGACAAAAAAAGAGTGTTACAGCAACGATTGTATCTGATGCATAGGTAATGAAGTATGCACCAATTTTTTCAAATCGTTGTGGTAGTCGTGATGCAAAGAAGTGAGAAAGTTGTGGGTACGGCATTATCGCCTCTCCCTTCACTGCTGCTCGAGGTATTTTTAGATCCATTGTTTTTTTGGATCTGTTTATTCTCAGCAGAAGATAGGTGAGCCACTCATCAGTGTCTTTCTCCAGAGCGAAAGGTATGCGAAGGCCAAAACTAAATAAGAATATACAAAATATAGCAATAAGGTTTTCCATCATGTATATTTCTCTCAATATACATCAATTTTATGATGTGTTTTATAATTTTAAATTATGAATATTGATGAAGTAGTTGATTGTTGTGCAGCTGTTTTTTGAGATAATATGTGTGGTGATGATAACCGTGCCACCCAACTCGCGCCGTAGAGATGAAAATTGCTTTTGAAATGGCAGTAGCGAATATCACGTGCGTCCAGAATAGTGATCAGATCATTCATGAGTTGAATCACCGGTCATCCTCCTCGCGAATAGGTCTCGAATGGCATGAAGAGATTAGCTGCCTTGCCTTTGTCCAGCGGCAGCTCGAACGCAATATCTTCGTTCAGTTGATAGATCGGTAGGCTGTAGAAAAGCGGTATGTCCGCGTATTCTTCAAGGCAATCGCGTGCCTGTTTCAGAGAAGAGGTGTCAGCTCCTTCGGGGATAACCACGATGCCGCCGTCGGGAAGGTTCAGAGGCGGCAGCCACTGGCTTCCCTTGATCCTGTCATCATTGAGTCCCAGCTTTAAGCGCGTCTCAGGAGTCAGTTCCAAATTAAGCTTTTTCTGGAAATCAGACACAACTGCCTTGTCTCCGTCAAGATGGCCGACATCCACCCCGTGCAACCAGCCCGGATGACAGTTGTGGGACACCTGCATGGAAGATATGGTCGCCTGCTGGTATTCCCGGGCAAGTTCGATCGTGCATTGAAGCCTGATCAATCCGATAGGACCACGATGTGGTGCCAGTATTATTCGGCCATGCCCCCTGCTCCATATGTCTTCCACTGTGGTTTCACTCGAAACTTCTTCGACTGCCAGCCCCAGCATTTTGGCCCGGCGCAAGGTTTCGGCATCCGATGATACAACGGTCACATAACGTACGTTCACAGCCGCCAGAACTTCGCGACAATGGTTAAGGACACCGTCCAACAACAGGGGGGGGGCGTATATGGAGCGAGCGCGAGCCGTTTCAGGTATTGCGGCGATCACCGAATTATATTTGTTTTGTCGTATACTCATAATCCAAAATCGTACAATCCGTTTTCTATGACCTGTTGAGCGAGCTGAAAGTCGCTCTTGTTATCAATGTCGATAAGCTCTATGGGATTCTCAACAAAATCGAGGACCCGCTCCTTGATATTAACAAAGCTAACACGCTGTCCGTGGAATTTGCCTAAAGGCTTGAAAAGAACCTTTCCGTCGGCTTCGCCGTTCAACATTGCGGCAGAGCAATGAGGAGGACGGAATACGGATGTACAGATTCCTGACCGCTTGGACGCATCGACCATACGCTGTATGTCACTAACATTCCTGAAGGGATTCGTGGCCAGTAGTGTGACGATGCTGCTCGCCTGATATCCGGTGTGCCCTAGATGGAAGAGTAGGTGAAAATATGCCAGATGAATACTCGACTCCTTGCGGGCCAAACCCTGCGGTCGAAGGAACGGCACCTCGGCTCCGTACTTTTCGGCAATGGTCGCATATTCAGGGTTGTCCGTGCTTACAATTACCCTGTCAACACCTTTTAGAGCTAGAGCCAGCTCGATTGTGTAGGAGATGAGCGGTTTGCCGCACAATTCCATGATGTTTTTGTTTTTGAGGCGTGACGATCCTCCACGGGCAGGGATGTAGACTATGGTGTTACCATCTGGCCTGCGTGACTGCACACGCCATTCCTGCATGTCCTCCTCCCAGGTCGTCCAGCCCGGGAAAAAGCTCGCCATATATGCTTCCTGTTCCTTGTTCATACCGCAATTATCCGTCTCTATTTACCAAACACCTTGTTATAGCGTATGCACAAACGCGTCAGAACGCGTCGTGCTTTGATGGTGTTGCGTGAATTCAACACCCTATTGAGAAGTCTGCCTTTGGCCCCAGTCAGCAGATGGCGTTCCATTGTCCAGCGCGCGCCTTTGAGAATCCACTGTGCCCAGCCCGGGAAAAAAAACTGCAGCTTCTTGATGGCGTCAAGCGCTTCAAAGGAAACTTTGATCTTTTCCAGGTTGATGGAATTGAATCGGCTACCGTACACGGATTCTTGGATATCCTGAACCCGTGACTGATAGATGTTCACCAACTGGAAAAAATCAATTTTAGAATGCAGTCCTGGAAAGAAGTCTTTCTGGAAGCTTGTGCCGTGTTTGGGAATATAGGCGGCTGAACTCAAAGTCAGGCCTGGATAACGGTGAGACATTTCCACTGCCGTACGTACTTGATTCAGTATGCTTTCCGCAGACTGGAACGGGAATCCGAGTATGAGGTTACCCGAAAATATGAAGCCACGAGATTGGGCCACTTCAAAGAAATCGAGGAGCTTTTGGTCAGAGAACGGTTTGCCGAACATTTTGCGCTCTTCGGCCTCAAAGGATTCCAGCCCAAAAAAGATGTTCTTGGTCAGTGACCAATCCTTGATCTGTGCGAAAAATTTTTCGTCCACATCTGCAACACGCGCCGTGAGGTTGCTGTCAATGGATTTGCCTTTGGAGCGGACATATTCGATACAGGTATTGGCCCGCTCCATGTCGGCAAAGAAGTTGTCGTCGCGGAAGTTGATGGATTTGCAGTCAGCCCAGTCGAGCAAGGCATCTATATCTGCGCGAATCTGCGCAACCGAGCGTTCGCACAGAGGCGCGCCCAGTTCGCGGTACATTTCATTGACGCAGAATTTACAGCCGCCCTTGCAACCAAAGGATGACACATAGCCGCGTAATATGTCGAACACCACATAGCGGGCCGGATCCGACGCTATATAGGAAGTATCCAGCGGATAGGTATTGTAACCACTTGGCCCGGTGCAATCCTGAATGAACTCCTCGGAAAAACCATCGGTCAGCACTTCGGCCACGCGATCGATGGAAAATCCTCGCAAAAGCTTGTCGTAGACATTGAACTCAGGGAAGTCCCCGCCATAGGAAGTAGGCCAGTAACCGCCGAAGATGACCATTGTCCCAAGGTCGCGTTTGATATCGGCGGCAAAATCGAAATACTTGCCGAGGTACTTGCTGGCTCGGGCATAGGTATCCCAGAAAATCACCACGTCGGCCTGCTTCAACTCGCCGTAGATGTCACTCACGCTTTCATGCGAAAAAAGTGTGTGAATATGAATAGTCGTCTCGGGATCCCGCTCCTGCACGGCCTTGGCGATAAACAGTTCGTACTGCGGGATTTCGCAGATGTACGAATCGCTGTCCATACTCAGGCGGATGTTGATGAAGGCTATATTTTTTCCCATTGTGACTTACTCCCGGTTAATGGCGTACAGGAAGCCGGAATATATATTGTTGGGCCGTACCTTGTGGTCAGTAAAGTACAGTGTATACTCCGGCACAAGCTCAAGAATTTTGTCGACAATGGGCGTCGTGCCCGGGCAGACCGGGAACATCAGTTTTGGCTTAAGACGTTTGATGGTTTCCCTGCCCGATTTCAGGATCATCTCACCGATCCCCGCCCGTTCGAGAACGATGAAATCCGGCTCAAGGTTCATGGCCTTCACGTAATCATCGATTGACCATGCGTAGACTGCCACCTTACCGTCTTTCTCTTTCACGGAGCTAACCGCAGTCTTGCTGGGGTCGTCCAGGAATTTGACGCCCGTATCCGACCAGATGGCCGAGCAGTTGAGTATAATGCTTTTTTCGTAGCCTGACTGGTGGACATTGGCGCATAGCGTCGAGAAATTTAGCGGGTTGGGTTCAAAGGAATGCACGGTGACATCACCGTTTGTCTGGCGACAGAAATCAATGGGGAAAACACCGGTATAGGAGCCTATGGCGAGTACTGTGCTTCCTTTTTCCACATGGACCTGCGGGTGTCGAAAACAGCGGAATTTCGGTTTGCGGCGATAGTATCGGTCACCGTTGTATACATGGGTCGCGAGCCCCGCGTAGCACTGCTGGGAGTCCTTATCCGCGAGACGCTCCATATCGGCTTTGACCTGAGGGGCGAAGCGGGCAACTTGCTTTATGGTCTGAAAAAACTCATTGGAGCGAAAATCGAATACCACCCGCTCGAATTGGTTGGCCAGATCGTAGTAAACGCTGGAATCATAACAGCAAATAACCACCGGGATATTCAAATCGTCCGCAGTTGCAGCTTCGGTTTTTTTGACTGGAATTCCATCTACGGAGCCGTCTGACGGGGGGGAGTTGTCAATATACAAGCGTGTTTTGATGCCGTGCTCTTTCATTAATTTCGCGAAACTGCGGCCGCGACCTCCGGCGCCGAAAATGGCGATTTCATCCACCGTATCCATCATGTCGGGCCAGAAAAATTGTACGGAGTGCTCGTGTGTGGCAAATACTTCCATGGTCCTTTCCTTATTCTTGTGTGCTATCCCCGGCCGCGCAGGGTATACATAGTTCCGATGCACTTGTTACAGGCGGCATAGGTACCGTTGTTTTTGATCATCATCCGCAATTCCTTGGCTCGATCCGAGTTCCAGACGTCCATAAACGAGTTTTCCATGATGTTGCCAAAAGATGGAAGAATGCAGTGCCCACGGACGGTCACGTCACCGCTGATATCCACCTGGGCAATGTACCACGGCAGAAAACAGGGGCTGTCCTTGAACATCCAGGTTTTGTCGTCATAATATTGAATAAGATTTTCCCCTTCGAGGACCGGGTCGAAATAGTAATGGTACTGGTCTATCGGGTACTTTTCCTGAAGCGTCTCGATTTGCTCTCGCAACACATTTACGTCGACTTTCTGCTGATCGACTCCCACAGTGGAGCACTCTTTCAGATCACCAAACAGCTCCGGGTTGGCGGCGCGGGTCTCTTTAACTTCCCAACTGGACGCGAACTGGAGATGGGAGAAGTTCACATAGATTTTGTCTAAAATCCTCTCATCGTTGAGCATGTTCATGAATTCCACCAAATTCCAATAGTTGTGGTCACTGATGGTGAAGCAGATGCCAAGGATGGGCAGCTCGGTTCCCATCTTATCGCGATGCGCAATGGCTTTTTTCAAACCATTCATTGAACGGCGATAACTGCCTGAGCGCCCACGGATGTCGTCGTGTACGGCCTCGGTGCCGTCTATGGAAACGCGTAGGACATTAATCTGGGATTCCACAGCCCATTCCGCGTGTTTGTTTAGAGTCCACCCATTGGTGATGGTATAGAATTTCAACCCCTTGGACTTGGTGTAGTCCACCAGTTCGCGAAGGCTTTTGTACAGAAACGGTTCGATGAAGTTAGTGCGGATGATGGTGCCGTGCGGGACCATCTCATCTACGAGTTTTTTGAGGCGTTCCAACGGAAATTCTTTGTAATGCGGATCCTTGACATACCGCTCGGACATGTGGGCTTGGTCGAATCCGTCAACACGTTTGGCATTGGCTGCGCCAATGTCGCACATCTTGCAGCGCATAAAGCAGTTATTGTTGACCGAGAGGGATATGATCGGCGGAGGCAATGCCTCGCCCTTGCTCTTATAGTAGTAGTTTTGGCACTTATCGTCCTTTTTCCTGAGGTCAACGTATTCTTTTTCAGACTTCTTCATGACGATTTCCTCTTTTTGATCATGTCATCGATGGTGGAGAACGGTGCATGATTGCTTATATGCTCTTTGGTAAATAGCGTGGTGCAGGGAACAGGCGTGGCATGAGCTAGCAACATGTCGTGCGGGGAACATAGGCCAAGCATGATGATAGACTCGCATCTCATGGATTCAAATAGAACGCCCTGGGCAACAGGATTACACAAGGGATAGTCGTAGCCGATGTCGTGGCCGATCCCCAGGTCGGTCAATCGCAAACCGCCGGTCTTGCAGCAGACTGTATGTGCAATTATTTCTTTTTCAGCGAGATAGCCGGCGATGACACGGGCATGAGGCAAGAACATGGCACAGGTTGCCAAACCCACGGTGATAATCCGGGCCTGAACAAAGAATTCCCTGATATGTTCTACTCGTGGCCACTTGGAGCTGCCACGGCCGAGAAGACGGGAGTGGGCCTCAACAGCCCGCATCAGAAACGGATCATCCATATACCGCTGACGAGCGTCAGTCAGCGCCTCCGATCGTTCACCGGCAACCGGGCAATCACCTTTGTTGGTGGCGATGAGGCATGTTTCACAGATGCAGTCTCGCATTCGGCCCCCTTATTCTCCGAACGCCCAGAGTTCTTCAAGCAAGGCGTCCTTGTTGGCCAGGAAATGTTTTTCTTTTTCACGAAATTCTGCGTTACGGGCCACATGGCCTGAACAACGGTCAATAGCACGATCCAGATACTCTTTCATACGAGCGACTTCCGAATGAAAATCCTTTGGGATACCATAATCGGGCTGCCACTTAATGGTGCACTCGGAGCACAGCGGCCCGTTGCCTTCGAAATTTTCCCATTTGCGATCGAACAGGGATTGGCGGAATTGTTGCATGCGCTTACTGTTCCAAATATCGATTACTTTTTCTTCGCGTGCATTGCCGATGATGTACCGGTTATCGAAATCATAGTTACAGCCCACGGCGTTGCCGTCACAATTGAAGGAAAGCAAGTCAAAGGGCGTGTTGCACAAAGGATGCTCCTCTCGTGGAAGCGACATTTTGTCAGCATAATTATCGGACGCCTCCTCCACGGTTCCCATTTGGCTAAACAATTCGCCGGATACCACGTGGTGGAAGGGAAATTTCTGAAAGAAATTAATGCACTGCTGGACTTCCTCGCTGTTCCGCTCCTGATCGACGATGCCGAGGATGACGGCGAGATGGTATGCCTTTTTCTCATGCTTCGCCTTGAACAGGTTGCAGATATTATTGATAACCTGTTCGAAATTGGCTCCACGGCGAATACTTTCGTAAGTTTTCTTGGTAATTCCGTCGATGGAGATATGGAGATAGTCCAGCCCGCTGTCCATGAGCTGTTCGCATTTGTCCAGTGTCAGCAGGGTGGCGTTGGTATTCATCAGAGTAAAGAACCCCTTGTCCGCAGCGTAGCGAATCATGCGGAACAGGTCTTTGTGAAACAACGGCTCGCCCACACCCGTGAACTGAAGCTTGGTATGTTTAGCTAAATTCTCCACTTGATCGACCATGTCGGTATATAGGTCGAAATCCATGTAGCCCGGCTTACGAGTGAGCGCGCCATCGTGGACGCAGTGCACACACTTCAGATTGCAAATGTTGGTCGGCTCTATGTAGATTTTCCGCGGTGGGAAGTCGCAATAGGTGCGTCGGTTCAACAAGGTGTCGATGTATTTTAGTCTGTCGAGTTGGATGTTCAGCTCGAATTCTGCCATATCGTCAAAATGCATACTTTCTCCTTGATTGCTCCCCTAAAGGATTCACTACGAATCGGATCGTCTTTTCCACATGATCGGCGCGGGCAATGGCTTCTGCTCTATCTCTGCCGCAGGTGACCACAAATCCGGCTCGATGCAGCGAGTTGGGCAGCACACCCACTTCGTCACCGGGGTGTTTGAAAATCCCAAAATCAACTACACCGGGGAGGGTTTTAGCCTCGGCTTGATAATCCACCCGCACCAATATTCCATGCTCGGGGTTGAAAAAACGGTATACGCAGCCATTTTGCTCAATATTTTCTATGTTGACGGCTTGCCCAGTGAGCATGGCGGCCTGCAACAGTGGGCCACTCAACCCTGACACGGACTCTATGCAGGTATGGAATACGTGTCCGCCTCCGCCACGTGCTCCTAGCTCCACCAGTTGCGGGCCGGTTTCGGTCATGATGACTTCGGTATGGCTTATGCCGTCCTTGATCCCAATGGCTTGCACAGCTTCGGTTGCCAGCCGCTTCACGGCATCAAGCTGAGCGCGCGAACCTTTGGCTGGATAATTGAGGCTCAACGCAACGCAGGTGCGCATGGCCGGTTTTTCCTTGTCGCTTATCGCCAGGATATGCACGTCACCATCAATGGAAAACGCCTCAATGGTCATTTCGGCGCCATCGAGGAACTCCTCGACGATGAACCGGTCATTATTCACGAAAGGCTCGGCAAAACGGTAGGCCCACTCCACATCGTCATGGGTGCGGATGATGGAGATACCACGCCCGGAACCGCCGCAATCCGTGGGTTTCATCACGCAGGGCAATCCAATGTTTCGGACTGCTTCCCGTGCCTCTTCCTGCGTCGCCACCACACAATACTGCGGCTGATCCAATGCGGCAGCCGCCCAACAATCACGCATGGTTCCTTTGTCGCTGGCTGTCTCTGCCGTTTTCGGAGAAATACCGGGCAGTGCCAATCGGTTGGAAACATATGCTGCGGTTCGTACGCCAAAATCGTTGACGGCCATAATCCCGTCCACGGCTTCTTTTGTCGCTACAGTCAGTACTTTCTCCCTGTCGATTATGTCCACTGGATGGAAGGCATTGGCTATATGTCTAGCCGGTGCATGAGGGTCACGATCCAGGGCCACAACGCGGTATCCATGCTCTCGCAAAAGAGATAGTGTGTGCCCCAAATAATAGCCGGCGCCCAGAACGAGAATGGTCTTCATCAGGTATTGTCCTCTTTGTATTTCTTGAGGCAGACCGTGTCGTAGGTATCCCATTTGCGTCTGTCGATGCACTCGAACCAGATGTCTTCCTGTTCTTCGATGAATTCAAGTTTCTCGATGAACGTCTCATTGACGGCTGAAGGAGGAATTATCACCACGCCCGAATCGTCACAGACGCCGATGGCACCGTCATATTGCGTGTGCCGCTGTTGGATTATTTCCGGATCGAGACTGATTTTGTTTTTTTTGTTAAAGCAACCGATGGGGGTTACACCGGTGACCCAGATCGCCCAGTTTTCCTTGAGGAGATGGGGGGCGTCGCGGAGTTTGCCCAGCACGACAACTGCTTGTACCTGCCGGTATAGAAAGAGAAATTTTGTAACCAATGATCCGAAAACCGCCCGATCTCCGCACTGAAAAGGCTCCACTAGTACCACTTGCCCCTCCTGAGCGTGTCGAAGTTGTTCGTGGTTCTCCCAGTTCGACTCGTTCCATGCGTATGTCCAGAACACTTCGCCCACCCGGAAGTGCCCCGCGTTAAGCGCATACACCTCAGGAATGGCACCGGTCTTGTTCAGGCAGTCGGCAACTTCGGTGGTGGAAATGCGGTTTTTTCTAATCAGATCAATGATCTTCTTCTTGATGGACATGGGCTCTACTCCCGGTAGAGGGTTCCTTTTTCGTCATTGAAACAACACATCCAACGTCAATATTCTGAACAGTCGGACAATGTGTTTTTTGACATGGATTTATTACTAAAATCTGAAATAATTGTATCTAGCAGCAGACACATCGTTCTTCGAGATGACTAATCATTTTGCGAGTAAACAATTTCCGGTCAGCTGCAATAATGCAAAATGGCTGCCACTCCTGCATTTGGACTGTAAGTCTCCACTCGACAAGTAGCTTTGGTACCCTTTTTTTCTTCGTTTATTCACTTTCTTATCGGTTTTGAGTTTGACCTACTTAAGAGGTTTTCCGCCATAACTTTTTACCCGTGTAGTACGGCGGCTAGATTGGCCCCGAGCACAGCGGCTAGCTTCTTGGGTGTTACTCCATTTTCATGAGCAAGGTGGTCTAGGAGCTTCAGGTAATCTGTGGGCACGAATTCGGGAAAGTCCGATCCTGCAACGACGCGTTGATCGCGCTTGTCCAGCAGGAAAATTATGTCCTGTAACAGCGAAGTCTGATGATAGTATACAGCTGTTAGCGATATATCCATGGTCAGATTGGGATAACCGGACAGCAATTCGGTCATTTGCAGAAGTAACGGTCCACCACCGTGGAGCAAGATGAACTGAAGGTCCGGGAAGGTGTGAAGCAGCGTCTGAACAGTGTCCACGGGATGTTTAGACAAAAGAACCTTGCTGTTGCGAAAAATGGAATCCAGCCAGATGCGCACGGTGGGCTGCATTTCGGAAACGGCCCGTAGCAAAGCGAGGCATCGAGGATCCAGGGGGTCATATCCGTTAAGCCGGGGATGCAGCTTGAGTACCGGGAAATCGCCGCTCCCCAGAATCTTCCAGGCTTCTGCCGCTGCCTGTTTCGGCGTATCGTGCGCCGTAGGATTCAGGGATGCTCCGGGGATAAGTCTTCCATCACTTTGGGCGCACACTTCATGCACATATTCGTTGTCTATATACCCGGCCAAAGCGACCACGACACTCTGCTCCACATGGCCGTTATCCATTTCTCTGAGCAGACGGTCTTCACTGGCATCATGGCCGGTGTTAAACCATTTCCCATCCGGCGTCACATGGGCCAGGGAGTCAATGATCATTTTCCCCTCCAAACATGTTGTTGACCCATCCGTCAAAGTAGAGCAGCGACCAGATTAGCAATCGGCGATTGACCGCTCCGTTAAGGTGCTCCATGACCAACTTGCGAACGGAGTTGGCGTCAAGGAATTGATAAATGAGCGAATCCCGTTTTATGAGCCGTTCAGCAACGAAACGGATGGATTCCCCTTTGAACCAACTCGCATCCGGTGCGGAGAAGCCCTGCTTTACGCCATTGGAAATTTCCTTGGGAACATAGGCTTCGATCGCTTTGCGTAACAACAGCTTTCCGTCCCGTGTCTTGTTGTAGTACCGTTTGACCTTGTTGCCGAGATCGTTTTCGTTGAGTTCGACCACCTTGTCTAGGTTGCCGAGTTTAAGATTGACCGGCAAGCGCATGGCGAAATCCACCAAATCATTGTCGAGGAAAGGCACTCGGGTTTCCAGTCCATGCGCCATGGAAAGTTTGTCCTTAACCACCAGAAGTCCGTGCAGAAAGGTTTTAGCTTCAAAGTAAAGGGAGTTGTTGATGGACTGGGTCGGCGTCAGCGGTAGTTGGCGACGATTTCCGAAAACCTCTCTAAAGATATCCCGCGTCCAGACGTGCTTTATATCCGGCCATATGGGGGCAAAAATACTTTTGATTTGGCGGTTGGGGATCAAGCGCTGCCAAAAGACATAGTATTTATCGATATAGTCTTCAAAATTGTTGCACACAACTGCTCGGTAGTACCGCCACGGGTATCCGCCGAACATTTCATCTCCTCCCGCGCCTCCAAGGACCACTTTGACGAATCGCGACGCTAGTTTCGCTATGTAATAGTTGGGGTAACTCTGTCCCACTCGCGGCTCTTCCAGGTGGTGAACCATGCTAGGTAAACAACGTTCCATGTCGCCCGACTTCAGGATCACTTCATAGTGTTCGGTCTTGAAGTGGTACGACATCAGTTCGGCCTTTTCCCGCTCGTCAAATGACGTTTCCAGCCCGGAGGAGGAATGCAGGTCAAATCCGCAGGTAAAGCTCTTTATGTATGGATTCTCCCTGGCGGCTAGAGCGGAAATGGAACCGGAATCGATTCCGCCCGACAGGTATGCGCCCAGCTCGACATCGCTGACCATCTGTCGTTTGACGGCCGTTGCGAACAATCCCTTGAGCTCTTCAAGGTACTCCTCTTCGGTTAATGGATTATCCGGCTCGACAAAGTCGTAATCCCAGTACTGCCGGATAGTTGGTTGGTTCACACTGCTTAATGTGATGGTACCGACGCTTCCTGCGGGAAACGTTTTGATATTTTTGAGGAGTGTCTTGGCGGTGAAAATATTTTGGAAGGTGAAATATTCCAATAGCGCTTCATGATCCATTTCACGACGGGCGTCTGGATGGGCAAGGATAGCTTTTTGCTCGGAACCAAACAGGAAAGTACCACCGAATGTCGCATAATACAGAGGCTTGATGCCGTAACGGTCACGCGCCAGAAAGAGTTCGCGTCTGCGGTCATCCCATACGGCGAAGGCGAACATCCCGTTGAAGCGTTCCACGCAGCGTGCGCCCCATTCGGCATAGGCCTTGAGCACCACTTCGGTGTCGGAAGTGGAGCGGAAGGCGTGGCCTTGGCGTTCCAAGTCCTGACGGAGTTCCATGAAATTATAGATTTCACCGTTGTATGTCAGCGCGTATCGCCCGTCTTCGTTTTGCATTGGCTGCGCTCCGGCAGTGGACAAATCAAGAATGGCCAGCCGTCGGTGTCCGAGCCCGGCTGGCCCGCTGATGAACACGCCTTCTCCGTCCGGGCCTCGGTGGGCGATGGCATCGGTCATGCCCCGCAGCGCTTCGCGCGAGGGGCTCCTGCCCGTAAGGTTGAGTATTCCGCAGATGCCGCACATGAGCTAACTCCGGATGCCTTCGTGGAACCGCTGCCATAGTCTGTTGGACGAGCGCAGATAGAGATCCTGCTCCTCGCCTCGGTTTTTCAGAATCCGTGCGAGAATCTCCGTGGTCCTCAAGGGCTTGTCCCACATCCACCACATGGGATGCACGAGGATTTGCAGTCTGGGCCATGTGCCGGAGCGGATCATCTCATCAGGATGGCCTTCGCGCCAGTGGGCGTTGCTCTCGCTGATGTACTTGGTCTCCGGCAGCATGAAGCGCGGGTCGTAGCCGCTGACGTAGGCGTTCGTGCGGGGCGCGCGGTTGACAACTTCTGATGGCGGGTTGTGAAAAGTGACCATACGGCCAACCTCTGCCGGGTACGCCTTTCTAAAAAGGTCAAGTTCGGCGGTGACCGCGGCGTCGATGTCGTCCGGGCTTTCCGGAGTGCGGCTCAGGTTGCAGTGCAGGCCGATGCGGTGGCCCAACCGTGCGATGGCTTTTATGGTTTCTGAGGTTTCCGGCTCCAGAACGTTGTACAGTCCTCCCCGGAGCATGAAGAAGTAGGCGGCGTGAAAACCTCTTTCATGCTCCATGTGGGCCATCTCCAGCGCCATGGCCGGGCTCTTGTCCACGTCGTGACGCAGGAAAAGGGTGCGCTCGGCCGTTACCGGCTCGTCGTAGAAGCCGCACTCGTAGCCGCCGTCCGAAAAGGCGTCCAGAAGATACGAGTACTGACTGCGGGTGAAGCCGAAACCTTCGTGGGCCGTCTGCGCATACATTGCTTCGAGCTTTTCCAGACTGCGGTTGTGCTCGCTGCGTAAAATGCAGCCCTCGGCGGGCACCCAACCGTCCGTGGAGTCCCAGTCGGATACGAAATAGGTTCCGTCGCCCGTTTTGACTGCAAAGGCGCCGTCATGGAACGCGCCCACCACGGTGCCGGGGGCGGCGTGGTCGAAGCGTAGGCTGGCGTCGAAGGGTGCGCCGCCCCATACGTTGATGCAGGTGCCGTCGCAATAGGTGTACGCGCCGGGATATGGCCGCGACACGGCGCGCACGAGTCTGTCGATGCGTTCTACCGGCTCGTGCCAGTCTACGACGCCGTCTTCGGGCGTGCGCTTGGGATAATAGGTGGGCGTCACGTCCTGCGGTTGCGGGCATGTTTGGGCGGTGCCGTCCAGCAGTGCGGGCAGGTGTTCCAGAAGCAGCCTGATTTGGCTCAGGGTGTTCTTGTGCCGCAGGCTCCGGATGGTGTCGCGTTCGGTTATGTCAAATGGCTGTGTGTCTACAATCTGGCCGGAGTCCACGCCAGCGTCATATTTGAAAAGGTTGGTATAAAAGCGGTCCCTTCCCTCGATGATGGACCAGTTCATGGGGGAGCGGCCGCGGCCTTTCGGCAGCGGTTCCGCACTACCGTGCATCCCGAAGGCTCCGATGCTCAGGGTCTCGAGAAACCACTGGGGAAAAAGTCGCTGCCAGCCGGCGGAGATGAGCAGGTCGATGCCCAGGCTCTCGAACTGTCGCCTGCTGGCGTCGTCCTTCATGGCGTAGGTGGAGGGGTGTACCACAGGAACCCCGAGGCTCTCGGCCAGCGGGCGCAGCTCCTGATAGTCGGCAATGCCTTCGCTGTGGGAGGCGTCCATGTGCAGCAGGTAATTAACCTTGTACCCGGCCTTGCATATGGCGTAGAGGATGTCAGCGCATGTGGATTGGTTGCCTGCAATGGCTATGACCTTTCCATGATTCATGAAGTTATCTCCTGGAGAGATTTGACCACCAACTCCTGCTTCCGCTCACTCATGCCATGGAACAGCGGCAGGGCAAGGGCGTGCTCGTATGCGTACCGACTGCAGGCCATGTTTCCTTCAATACGCACCAATTCATTTTTGGCGTAGGCAGGGTGCATGTGCAGGGAGTAGGTTCCGATCTGGGCTTCTATGCCCTTGTCGCGCATAGCGGCCATGACCGTGTCGCGGTTTTCCGTGAATACGCAGAAAGTCTGCCAGGAGTGTTTCCCGCCTTGGGTGATCTCCGGCAGCCTGATGTCCGGCGCGCCGGAGAGCAGCTTTCGGTATGTATCTGCCTGCTCGCGGCGTTCGGTGAGTAGTTCATCGATGAGGCCCATCTGCTCCAGGCCGATGGCGGCCAGAAGGTTGCTCATCTTGTAATTGGTGCCGATGCGGGAAAACTGCGTTCCGGCCCGGCTCTGGCTGCTTTCCATGCCGAAGTGCTTGTAGGATTGCATCCAGTCGGCGAACTTTTCGTTGTTGGTGGCTATGGTGCCGCCTTCGCCAGTGGTGATGAATTTGCGTGGATGATGGCTGAATACGGCTATGTCGGCCAAGGAGCCGGTCATGGCCCCCTCGTACGAGGAGCCCAGGGAGCAGGCCGAGTCTTCGACTATGAAAAGGCCGTGCCGCATCTTGATTGCGTTCAGGCGGTCCCAGTCCAGGGGGTTGCCGAAGAGGGAAACGGGAATGGCGGCCTTGGTTTTTTCTGTGATCGCCGATTCCAGCGCACCGTAATTGATGAGCATGGTTGCCGGGTCGATGTCCACAATGACGGCCGTTGCACCCACGATGTTCACCACCGAAGCCGTTGCCGGGTAGGTGTAGTCCGGGACGATGACCTCGTCGCCCGGACCGATGTCCAGGGCTCGCAGAGCCAATTCCAGACCGGTGGTGCATGAGGTCACCGCAAGGCAGTGGGAAACGCCGCAGTAATCCGCAATGGCTTCCTCAAATTGCCGGGTGACGGGCCCCTCGGTCAGGTAGCCCGAATCCAGGACATCCAGTACGCGTTGCTTCACCTTGTCGGTGATCAGGGGTTTTATGAGGGGGATTTCGAACACGCTATTTGGCCTTCCTTCTCCTGCGCTCCACTTCTTCTTTGTGGTTTTTGCGCCATTCAATAAGTTCCAGCAACCCTTCACGCAGTTGTTTTTCAGCCTTGAAGCCGATTTCCTGCTCGGCCTTTTCCGGGCATCCCACGCGATTTTTCACGAATGTCAGGCCACCGGGTTTGTATTCTATTTCCAGGTTTGAGCCGGTCAGTTCCAGGAGCAACTCTGCCAGTTGTTTGATGGAGGTCTTGACCCCGGTACCCACGTTGTAAAATTGATCCGTGGCGTTCGACTTCATGGCGCAGACGTTTGCCCGGGCGCAGTCCCCCACAAAAACGAAGTCGTAGGCTTGGGAACCGTCGCCGTAGACCATCGGGGGCAGCCCCTGGTCCAGGCGGTCCAGGATCTTCATGATCACCGCGATGTAGGTGCCCTGATAGTCCTGCCTGGGACCGTAAACGTTCATGTAGCGCAAACCGTTGTAGTCGAACGCCTGGTCGGTATCTTTGTAGCGGTGATGCAGCGAGCGACACATGTGTTCCCCCGCGATCTTGGTGGCTCCGTAAAAATTTGTGTTGTTGTATGGGTGGTCCTCTTTCATAGGCTCGGTGACGGCGTCGCCGTAGACAGAGGCGGACGAGGAGTAGACCAGTTTTTTGACGCCGTTGTTGAGCATGGATTCCAACACGTTGAAAGTGCCGCCGATGTTGACTTCGAAGGCTGAGCGAGGGAAGTCGTAGCAGTGTAGCAGCCAAAGCGCGGCAAGGTGGAAGACGCCGTCGATGTCTTTCATGGCGGCATCGAGAATATCGCGCTGCAGGAGTTCGCCGCCCAGATCGAAGAGGTTGACTCTCGGGTCTTTTAGGGCGTCGGCAAGGTTTTCCTCACTGCCGCGAGTCAGGTTGTCGTACACCCGCACTTCGGCGGCGTCCTCTTCAAGAAGTTGGTCCACAAGATGGGAGCCGATAAACCCGGCGCCGCCTATGACAAGGAATTTATTGCCTGAAATTTTCATAACTGTTGTTGCCTGATTACAGTTTTAGAGTTTATGGGTGACAATGTGCAAGTGTCATTCCGTTTTTTTGTTTTGTGCGGATTGCTTTAGCGTTGCTGATAAAATGTATATCCGCTCAAGAATTATTCATCAACCTATTGATCGGTTGATTGACGTTTTTCTTTATCTTGAAGATGGCGGAAATGTTATTTACGCATAGTTGAGGCATGATGATAGCTAAATTATTGACAAGGTGGTCATGCTCAGAATTTTTCTTTTTTGCCACTTGGTTTATGCTGACGTCCTTATAAAAACGTTTGAAAACTAAATGATGACATCCATACCCTTCCCCCACCCTTCTCCTCTCCATTCGGCCACCCGAATCTGGCCGGTGTTCATTCCCTTTGCAGGGTGTCCGAATCGCTGCGTGTTTTGCGCCCAGGACAAGCAGACCGGTCGAGATGTCGTGCGTCTGGAGGCTGTGCTGGAGGAACTTGTGCGCGACCTGGGCGAAGCGCAGGCTGCGGGCCGAGGGCCGTATGAGCTGGCCTTTTTCGGGGGCACGTTTACTGCCCTTCCCCACGGGTTTCCTGAAAAATTTTTATCAGATATCGATAGGTTTCGGAAGTCCGGATTAATTATTAAAACAAGATGTTCCACTCGTCCTGACAGGGTGACGGTTAAAAAGTTGCTGAACCTCAAGTCTCAGGGATTGGACATGGTGGAACTGGGGGTGCAGAGTTTTGACGACGCGGCATTGGAGGCTGCGGGCCGCGGCTATTCCGGCGTGGTGGCGCGACAGGGCTGCGCTGCTGTGCGTGATGCCGGACTGGAGCTGGGCATTCAGCTCATGCCCGGGCTGCCCGGAGATCGTTCGGGGGTATTTCGTTTCGATGTGGAAGAGGCCGCCCGGTTGGCACCGGACAATGTGCGGCTCTATCCCTGTCTGGTCATCCGGGGCACGGAGTTGGAAAAAATCTGGCGTGGCGGCGGGTATGAGCCGTGGCCCCTGGAGCGGGCCGTGGAAGAGCTGACTTGGGCGGTCGGCAGGTTCTGGCGGGCGGGCATCCCGGTCATCCGTATGGGTGTGGCCCCTGAAGAAGCCTTGGAGGAGAATATCCTGGCCGGACCGTGGCATCCTGCCCTTGGTCAGTCCGTGCGGGCGCGGGCTCTGCTGGATCATATACGAAAGAAAGCGTCCGAATTGGGGCGTTCGCCGCGCGAGCTTCTCGTGCCGCGCAAGTTTTCCGGCGAGTTGTTCGGCCATGCCCGAGAATTGGCCCTTTGCTATCAGGACCTCGGATTCGCACCCCGAAAAATCCGGTTCCACGACTCGGACAAGTTCGTTCTTTCCTGATCCCTTCCGTTCGTCTGGGAAATTCGCTACCATTCCTCAACCCGTAATCGGGAGCGGCCCATGGTGCTCAGCGGAAAATTTTTTCAGGTCGAGCGTGGAGCCTTCCTGCCGTTATGGACATGGGTTTCAATTTATGGTGGACCCCGGCGGGAAAAAGATATACTTCGGGATCAGCGAATTTACGACCTACGTCTTTTTCGAGAACCCGAACATCACGGATCAATAAGAAATGCCGGAACTTATGCGCGCCAGACGCGCCTTTGTCATGACCCCCGAGCAGCCGATGATCGATGACGCAGCCATCATCACGGACAAGGGGGTTATTCTTGAGATCGGCCGTTTTGCCGATCTCGGTCCTGTTTTTTCCGGCCCGGTGAACGACCTCGGAGACGTGACCCTGGCCCCCGGGCTCATCAACGCCCATTCCCATCTTGAGCTTTGCCATCTGCGCGGCAGGACCGTTCCCGACAAGGGGTTCATGGTCTGGGTGGAGGATTTGCTCCGGCAGCCTATTTTTGAATTGCCCGACGACGCATTGGCGGATGCATGCCGAGAGTTGCAGCGAACCGGGACCGTGATGGTCGCCGACATCGCGACCCGTTTTCCCGAAAGGATGGCCGGATTTCTTGAAGAATCCGGCTTTTTTTTCGTGATTTTCACCGAAGCCATCGGCGAGCGGGTACCCGAAGGCGGGTTCATTCCGTCCAGGGATTACGAACTCGGTGTGGGGGCCGTCGCAGGTCACAGCTTGTACACGACCCACACGGACGTGCTCCGGGCAGCCAAGGCCGAATCCTCTTCCCGCAATCTGCCGTTTTCCATCCATTTGGCCGAGCATGAGGACGAAGTGGCCATCATGGCCGGGGAGCCTTCCCCCTTTCTCGATTTGCTGCAGGGCAGAGGCCGTCTGCTTGATTTCGAACCGCCGTGCAAGGCGCCGGTGCAGCAGGCCCACGAGCTCGGGCTTTTGGACGAATCCACGCTTTGCGTGCATTGCGTCAAAGTTTCGGAAGACGACATTGAGATCATTCGCCGGTCCGGGGCGTCGGTCTGTCTCTGCCCCCGGTCCAACGAATTCATCGGTGTGGGCCGCGCGCCCTGGGAAGCGATCCGCGCCGCAGGCATCAATGTCTGTCTGGGCACGGATTCCCTGGCGTCGAACCATGATCTCGACCTGTGGAACGAGGCCTCATATTTCAAGGAACGGTATCAGGGGGATCTCTCCATGGAGGACGCCTTGGCCATGATGACCCGCAACCCGGCGCGCGTTTTCGGTGTCGGGAACAGGCTGGGGACTCTGGAGCCGGGCAAGGCCGCCGTGTGGAGCATTGTCCCGGATTCGTTCCAGGAGTTGTTTGACTGAGTGTGAACTGAGGAGAGCTCCTGTTAGGAAAACAGAGGGTCCCCCAGCCTCCTTCCCCCAAATTTTTTTAGTAACCGCTGCGCGGTTGAGGCGGGAGGGGTATGATAAGGACAACGGCGCGGCCATATCGCGACGTTTGATAAAAAGTTTTGGAGAATTTCAAAGAACTTTTCCTCAAAAGATTCTTTGATTGCTGGAGGCTAAGTATATGAAGTGGTTGCATAAGGATCTGTTGGACGTTACGCAGTTGTCCAAATCAGAGGCCATGTCGCTTTTTGACACGGCTGCGCATTTTCAGGAAATCAACCAGCGCCCCGTCAAAAAAGTGCCGACGCTCAAAGGGCGCAGCGTGGTGCTCTTTTTCGCCGAGCCCAGCACACGTACGAAGGTGAGCTTCGACGTGGCGGCCAAGCGGTTGTCCGCCGACTCCTTTTCCCTGTCCAAGAGCATGTCCAGCCTGACCAAGGGCGAGACGCTCAAGGACACGGTGCTCACCCTGCAGGCCATGGCTCCGGACTGCATCGTCCTGCGCCACTGGTCCAGCGGCGCGTCCAAGTTCATCGCCGACCGCCTGGACTGCGCGGTCATCAATGCGGGCGACGGCAGGCACGCCCACCCGACCCAGGCGTTGCTCGATTCCTTCACCATGTTTCAGGAATGGGGTGACCTGACCGGAAAGACCGTGCTTATCCTCGGCGACATCAAGCATTCGCGCGTGGCCCGGTCCAACGTCATTCTGCTCAACAAGCTGGGCGTGAACGTGCGTATGTGCGCGCCGCGCACTCTGCTGCCGCACACGGTTCGCTCCTGGCCCTGTGAGGTCTATTCCGATCTCAGTGAGGCCGTGAAGGGCGTCAATGCTGTCATGTGCCTGCGTCTGCAGTTGGAGCGCCAGAAGGACGGTCTGCTGCCGAACCTGCGCGAATACGCCCAGACCTTCGGCCTGTCCCAGCGGCATATCGACCTGGCCGACAAGGACGTGCGCATCATGCACCCCGGCCCTATGAACCGGGGGGTGGAAATCAGCTCGGACCTGGCCGACAGCGCCCAGTCCCTGGTGCTGGACCAGGTGGCCAACGGCGTGTCCATGCGAATGGCCCTGCTGTTCCTGTACATGACCCGCAAAGGCATGGAAGAAGAGTAGATATAGTTTTTCCGGGGACAACCCCCTCCCAAACGTTTTGGCGATCGCTTCGCGATGGGCTGGGGCTGAAAACAGGCCATGAAGCACCACAGGTGCTGAATAGATAAAAAGTTTTGGAGATGCTTAAGAACCTTTTGCAAAAGATTCTTAAGCCGCCGGAGGCAAACAATGGCAAAGAAAAAAGTAGATTTGATCGTCAGGCGCGCTTTCCTCAAGGGACGCGAAGTGGACGTGCACATCGCCAACGGCGAGATCGCCGAGATTCGCGACACGGAAACCGAATTCGACCCGGGCAAGGCCGAGGTGCAGGACGCCTACGGCCTGACCATGCTGCCGAGCATGATCGACGTGCATGTGCATTTGCGCGAGCCCGGCTTCGAATACAAGGAAGATGTGCAGTCCGGCTTGGCGGCCGCCGCCTGGGGCGGCTTCGGTGCGGTTATGTGCATGGCCAATACCAAGCCGGTCAACGACGTGGCCACCACCACGGAACTGATGCTTGAAAAGGCGAGGGCGCACTGGCCCGACGGCCCGCGTCTCTACCCCGTGGGAGCGCTGACCAAGGGCCTCAAGGGCGAGGAACTGGCCCCTATGGCCGAACTGGCCAGGGCTGGCTGCGAAGCTTTTTCCAACGACGGACTGCCCGTGAAGAACACCGACCTGTTCCGCCGGGCCATGGAATACGCGTCCGACTGGGGCAAGCCGGTCATCGACCATTGCGAGGACCCGTACATGGCCGTGGGCGCCGGGATTAACGAAGGGGAGGTGGGCGACCGCCTGGGCCTGAACGGACAGCCCGATGTGGCCGAGGCGCTACAGGTGGCCCGCGACATCCTCCTGGCCGAGTATCTGGACATGCACATCCACCTGGCCCATATTTCCTGTCGCAAATCCGTGGACCTGATCCGCTTTGCCAAGGCGCGCGGCGTTAGGGTTACGGCCGAGACCGCGCCGCACTACCTGATCCTTACGGACGACTATCTGGAGGCCCCGGAAACCCAGTACAGCTCGTACGCCAAGGTCAACCCGCCCCTGCGTAAGGAAGACGACCGCCTGGCCATGATCGAGGCCCTGGAGGACGGCACCATCGATATCCTGGCCACGGACCACGCCCCGCACGCCGAGCATGAAAAGGAAGTGGAGTTCGACATCGCCCCTTGCGGCATTTCCGGGCTGGATACGGCCTTCGCCGTTACCTGGGGGCTGGTGCGGGACGGCGTGCTCAGCGAAGAAACCTTCAACCGTGCCTGGGTCACCAAGCCCGCCGAGATATTCGGGTTCGAATACAACCAGTTCAACGAAGGCGACCCGGCAGATTTCTTCCTGTTCGATCCGGAAGAGGACTGGGTGGTCGGCCCGGACACCATGCATTCCAAAGGCAAGAACACTCCCTTGAGGGGCGGGACCCTGAAAGGCCGGGTGAAAACTCATTTCCTTCGGGGCAAAAAAATTGTATGACAAGGCCTGTTAACAGGAAAAAAGTCCGCTTCCTTCGGGGAGCGGACATTGCATTACGAATTCATACAATGCCAAGGATGAACCATGAGCCAGCCTTATAAAGATGCCATTGTTTTCTGCAAGTCCATCATGCGTAACGGCTATGACGCCTACGTGATCAATGCCCGTCTCCAGGAGCTGACCCTGTCCGAGACCGGCAGCGAGCAGGAAATCGACATCTGCACCGAAGCCGGCATGGACGAGCTGCAGAAACTCTTCCCCAAGATCAAGCCTTCCGCGGACAAGGGCATCATCGGCTTGCTGCAGGAAGGGGGCATCACCTTCTATTTCTACCCCGCCGACGTGGAGCTCAGCTCCTACACCGATGAGAGCGTGTCCATAATGACTCCCAGGCTGCTCAAGCGTCTTGAGGAGCGCGGCGACATCCCACTCTCCACGGTGTGCCCGTACATCCCCAAAGCCAAGGACATGTACGCCGACTTCGCGGATTTGTCCGAGGGCAAGGTTCGCTTCCGGGGCATCCCCGACGAGGCTCTGAAAAAGGATTACGCGCTGGCCTACCGGGCCCTGCGTTTTGCGGCCAACTACGGGCTGAGCATCGAGCCCAACACCTGGGCAGCCATCGTGCGCAGTTCCCGCCGCGTTCTCGACTATGTGCCCATGCCCGACTTTATCGACGAATGGCGCAAGGTCGAAGCCGAATCCATGCACAGGTTTCTGGAGCTTCTTTTCGACTCCATGCTCCTGCACGGCCTTATTCCCGAGCTGGCGGCCCTGTCGCGCGTCAAGCAGATCAAGAACGAGGAAGAGGGCGAGGAGACCGTTCTCCAGCACACCCTGGACGTCATGAAGGCCTATCCCGAGGAGCTGCCTTACGACTGGTACGGCACCGTGGCCTGCATGTTCCACGACGTGGGCAAGCTCTACACTGCCGATTACTACGATGAGCATTGGCATTTCCTGCAGCATCACCGCGTCGGCGCCAAGGTCACCCGCAAGATCCTCAAGCGTCTCAGCTTCATGTCCGAGGACATAGACCTGATCTGCGATCTGGTGCAGAACCATATGCGTCCGCATTTCATGCTCACGGACAAGGGCATCCGCCGCCTCAAGTCGCTGGACGAGTATCCGCGCATCATTGAAATGGTCAGGGCGGACATCAAGGCTCGCAACGGTTCCTGGCGCGAGTTCAATCACAACCTCAAGATGGCCGAGCGCGCCGACATTCCCGAGGAGGCCATCGAGCCGTACCTCAACGGCAACGAGATCATGAAGGCCACCGGTCTCAAGCCCGGACCCAAGGTCGGTATGATCCGCGAACGCCTCCTCACGGCCCAGATCGAAGGCGACGTGCCCACTGCGGAGGAGGCCGTCCCCTACGTCCAGAAGCTCGCCAAGACCATGTAGAGAGCTGTTTCAGACGATATTGAAGCGCCTGCCGGAGTATTCCGGCAGGCGCTTTTTTTTGTTTGTTGGAGACGGAAAAAGGGCTGAATTTTGATTGGGCGTAGTGAAGAACAAATTCAATCGTACAAGCCAGGTTTTCCAAAGGGGATAATCCCCCTTAGTCGCCAGAGGCGCATAACGAAAAAACCCTTCATCGTGGTGATGAAGGGTTTCTATTTTCGAGTGGTGCCGAGGGACAGAATTGAACTGCCGACACGCGGATTTTCAGTCCGCTGCTCTACCAACTGAGCTACCTCGGCTCCGTGTTGCGGAAAGCATGTCTATCGAACGAGGCCATGCTTGGCAAGTTTTTTTTGCACGAAAATCCGAAAAAAATGAATTTCGCCTGCCGTTGAAGGCTAACGCACTCCTTTGCTGTTCAGGAACGGGCCGTACCTTTTGTCGGTTTTCATGATGTGATTCACCAGCCAGTCCTTGAGGAAATGCATGAGCTCCATGGTGATGGCCGCCTTGCCTGACCTGAACCGCTCCTCGAAGTCCATGACCTGCTTCACGAGCTTGGTGTGTTCGGCCTCGTGGGCCAGCTGTCCCGGGTAGGAGTGGGCCGTGAACAGTTTTTCCTCGTAGGCGAAGTGGGTGACAGTATAGTCCTTGAGTTCGCCCAGAATGCGTCCCATGGCCGCATTGCCCTTGCCCGTGCGCATGGCGTCGTGCAGTGCATTGATGAGCTCCATGAGTCGCTGGTGCTGCCTGTCGATCTCGGCCACACCCACGGAGAGGCTGTCGTCCCACTGCATCATGCTGCCGTTTTGCCTGGGGGCGGCTGCCGGTTTGGAAGTTGTCGGAGCGGTTTTCGGCACTGCGGGTGCGGCAGGCGTTTTTTCCATTTTCGTCCCGGTCAGCTCGTAGACGAATTCGCCCAGCTTGTCGCCCATGGCGGCCAACTCGTTCAGGGCGCTGGAGGACTCCTGCATGCCCTGGGCGGTCTCGGCGGTGATGCGGCTCATGTCGCTGATGGCCGCGTTGATCTCTTCGCTGGCGGCCGACTGCTGCTCGGCCGCCGAGGCGATCTCGCGCACCTGACGGTCGGAAAGGCCGACGATTTCAACGATTTCGTTCAGGGCGTTTCCGGCTCCCTGGGCCAGATCGGCGCTCTGCCGCACGGCCGTGGCCGCCTCGTCCATGTCCCTGATGCTGTTGCGGGTTTCCTGCTGAATGGCCAGCACGGCCTCTTCCACTTCCTTGGTGGCCTGCATGGTTTTTTCGGCCAGTTTGCGCACCTCGTCCGCCACCACGGCGAATCCGCGTCCGGCGTCCCCGGCGCGGGCGGCCTCGATGGCCGCGTTCAGGGCCAGCAGGTTGGTCTGGTCAGCGATGTCCGTGATCATGCCCATGACCTGACCGATGCCTTCGGCCTGGCTGCCCAGGCTGTCCAGGCCGGTCTTCATGCGCTCGGTGCGTTCCCGCACGCCCATGACCGATTCCATGACCCGGCGCACCTCGTCGGAACCGCTTTCGGCTTTTTCGCGGGCCGCATTGGCGCTGTCGGCCGCCTCACCCGAGCCGCGCGCCACGTCCAGGATGCTGGCGGTCATGTTTTCCACGGCGTTCAGAGTTTCGTCGGCGCGCTCATTTTGGAGGATGGTGCCCTTGTTGACCTGCTCCACCTGGGCGGAGAGGCGTTCGCCTGCCGAGGAAAGCCCCGCCACCAGTACGCGCATCCGTTCGCCCGCTTCCTGCAGTGCCTGCTTCCTGGCCTGTTCGGCCTTTTCGCGGGCCTGTTCGGCCAGATCCATGGCTTGGGTGGATTCCGAGCGTAGGGCTTCCAGAA
>Ga0207721_100160_pt1 | contig 37619 bp, 26 predicted proteins | sample TtaePargueraPR_3_FD_187756 | JGI IMG/M metagenome (GOLD analysis project Ga0207721, IMG submission 187756) | Aerobic enrichment media microbial communities from Bioluminiscent Bay, La Parguera, Puerto Rico - Tt and P2 (1) (SPAdes) | ecosystem: Environmental > Aquatic > Marine > Unclassified ...
ATCAATTAACACTTGTATCTCACCTCCAAATGTATTATCCTTTCTAAGATAACACACTTAAAGATTAGTTTTGATGGTAATTATATCCTATTAATTGTTTTGGTTACTTCATCCAGCGAAAAATGAGTTTAACACATATTAGTATCCTATAATAAAAATCAATTGGCTTATTTAAGTAAAAACCACTACTATATTAATAACATAATTTAAAGAATACGATCAAAATTATATTTGAAACTACGTAAAAAGTAGGATAATAAATTTTATATATAAAAATATACATCCGAATCAAAAACCCGAATGTATATTTATACATAATATTCAGTTACATTATTTTTTTAGTTACAGTATAAAACTCAATTCGTCATCTACGATACTCAAATTGTATTTGAATATATTTTTATATTTACTAGTCGACAACTTAATTTGTCATCTACATATCTTTTATATTATCAACAATCACCTACTCAACAGTAACACTTTTTGCCAAATTCCTTGGTTTATCCACATCGCATCCCTTTTGTATTGCCATGTAGTATGCAAACAGTTGAAGTGGAGTAACCGCAGCTATAGGAGCAATCAAGGAATCAACATCCGGTATCGTCACCACAACATCTGCCACCTTCAACACCTGCTTATTGCTCTCCTTTGCAATAGCTAAAACTGTTGCACCCCTTGCCTTAACTTCACGAATATTGCTAATCATCTTATCCATGAGGTTATCCTGAGTCATAGGACAAACAACCAAAGTGCCTTCCTCAATCAGTGCTATAGTGCCGTGCTTCAATTCTCCTCCGGCGTAGGCTTCCGAGTGAATATATGATATTTCTTTAAGTTTAAGTGAACCTTCCATAGAAAGAGCATAGTCAAGTCCTCTTCCTATAAAAAATATGCTTTTTGCATTGTAATGTTCCGCTGAAAATTTTTGAACTACTTCTTTATTATCAAGCACACTTTCGATAGCTTGTGGAAGAATTTGCAACTCTTCTATAACTTTTTTATAAAACTCTTGTTCTATTTTTCCTTTCTTCATAGCAAAATCCAGTGCAACAAGGTATAGGGCCGAAAGCTGCGTATTGTAAGCCTTTGTGGATGCAACCGCTATCTCAGGACCTGCCCATGTATAAAGTACATCATTTGATTCTCTTGCAATAGAGCTTCCCACAACATTTACAATTGACAATACTCTTGCTCCCTTTTTCTTTGCTTCCCTAAGCGCAAAAAGTGTATCTAACGTTTCACCTGACTGACTTATTATTATAACAAGATTTTTATCTGTTATAAGCGGCTCCCTGTATCTAAACTCCGATGCAACATCAACTTCAACAGGAATTCTTGCCAGCTTTTCAATTATATATTTACCTACAACTCCTGCATGATACGCTGTACCACATGCAACAATATAAATCTTTTCGATCTTTTCTAATTCCTCTGGCGCTATACTGATATTGTCTAAGGAAATACTTCCGTCCTTTATCCTCGGGCTTATAGTATCCCTTACGACCTTAGGTTCTTCAAACATTTCCTTCATCATAAAATGCTTATAGCCGGATTTTTCTGCTGCACTAACGTCCCAGTTTACTTTAAATACTTCTTTCTTAACTTCAGCACCGTAGTTATTAAATACTTTTACATCGTCACTACTAAGAACCACAATCTCCTTATCCTCAAGGATGTATACATCTCTTGTGTACCCCAAAATTGCAGGAATATCTGATGCAATAAAATTCTCATTTTCTCCAAGTCCTACAACTAGTGGACTGTCCTTTCTTGCGGCAACAAATTTGTCATCACAATCCTTGCAAATTACACCTAAAGCATAAGAACCTTCAACCTCATTTATAGAATTGGTAACAGCTTCAACAATATCCTCTTTGTAATGATAATCAATCAAATGTGCCATAACTTCGGTATCTGTCTCTGAAACAAATTCATACCCTTCTGTCTCAAGAAACTCCTTCAATTCCAGATAGTTTTCTATAATACCGTTATGCACAACTGCAATTTTACCTGAATGGCTTATATGAGGATGTGAGTTCAAATCATTTGGTTCTCCATGTGTTGCCCATCTTGTATGTCCAATACCCACTAAACCTTTAGGCATATTTTCATTAACTTTATCTTCTAAAATAGCAAGCCTTCCTTTGCTTTTAACTACTTTAATTTCATTGTCTTCAAAAATCGCAACACCTGCTGAATCATAACCTCTATATTCCAATTTTTTCAATCCATCTATCAAAATAGGCGCAGCCGCCTTACTTCCTATATATCCAACTATACCACACATATTGACCTCTCCTTGAATTTTTATTTTTAGATATAACTTTTAAAACCCTACAGACCATTAATACACATAGGATTAATATTTGGTATTTTTAAACACCAATTTATAATTCATCCACGAAAATGGATAAATCATCTATAAATTTACGTCAAAATCTTTCTTAATCATATATCGGAAATAAAAAATCGACATGTACTCAAGCAAAATTTTTAAAAGGTATAAATACATACCCCTCTAAAACACAAGCAATATATTGCTCAATGCCTTATAAATCACTTGAATCACAAAACAGGATAGGCCACATAGACCCAATTTTGTTCTACAGTTACCTGTAGGATTTGTTTGGATCCTTTCGATTGTGACAGACCGGAAGGTTTCCGCCGAATCTTTCGATAACTCATCGGATAATAATTTCCAATGACCTCCTTCTCCTCGTCAACGTAATTTTCTACGTTCAGGCGCTTTTCTTACATCACTTTAAAGCTATTTCTATCCTCCTTTAATACCTTTAGTGATTTTTAATATCAATCCTGCTAACTACCCTATCACCTCCTTAAATTGAATATAACAAAAATTGTCACATAAAAATATAAATCTATTTAATACTATTATACAATAATATCAAGTAATATATGATATTAATTTGTGTACTTTTTCATTCAAAAAATATGATTGATTTTTAAAAGCTATCCAAGTCTTTCTTCAATAACCTTTGCCAATTCAATCGCCCTGCTGTTAATATAATCCTGATTCTTACCTTCAATCATTACCCTCACAAGAGGCTCAGTACCCGAAGGTCTGATAAGTACCCTACCTTCACCTTTGAACTCATTTTCAAGGTCTTTGCACATGTTGCATACCAAAGGATCTTCAAGGTATTTATTTTTATTTTCATTTTTAACCTTTGCATTTTTCAAAATCTGGGGCAAAACCTGCATAACTGCTGAAAGCTCTGACAATTTCTTTCCGGTGGATTTTAATACATTTAATAGTTGCACACCTGTTAAAAGTCCATCTCCTGTAGTATTGTGCTCTAAGAATATAATATGCCCCGACTGCTCTCCGCCAAGTACATATCCATTACTGAGCATATTTTCCAATACGTATCTGTCACCTACTTTGGTCTTTTCTACTTTAAGGCCTTGCTTTTTAGCCATAATATCAAAGCCAAGATTACTCATAACAGTAGCAACAACCGTATCCTTAGCTAGTTTACCATTTTTCTTAAGCTCAAGTGCAATTATGGCCATAATTTGGTCACCATCAATTAGTGTACCATTTTCATCAACCGCAAGCATTCTATCTGCATCTCCGTCAAAAGCAAGACCAATATCAGCTCCTCTTTCCACTACAAACTTTTGAAGTTGCTCAATATGGGTAGAACCACATTTTAAGTTTATATTTACTCCATCAGGTTCATTATTTATTACATATACTTCGGCACCTAAGTCAAACAATGCTATTGGTGCTGCTTCATATGCTGCACCGTTTGCACAATCAATGGCTACTTTCAAACCCTTAAGGTCACCGTTTATAGATTTTTTAACAAATTCAACATAATCATCTACAGGTGCTTCAACTTCACTTCTTTTGCCAATACTTCCTCCCGTAGGTAACACTATTTCTTCCTTGCCATCTAAGATAATAGCTTCAATTCTTTCTTCTAAAGCGTCAGACAGCTTATAGCCTTTGCTGTTGAAAAATTTAATTCCGTTGAATTCAGATGGATTGTGCGATGCAGAAATAACAACACCGGCATCTGCGTTATACAATCTTGTAAGATAAGCTACCGCAGGTGTTGGGATTATTCCAAGGGATATAACCTCCGCTCCAACAGAGCATAAGCCCGCTGTAAGTGCAGCTTCTAGCATATCTCCCGATATTCTCGTATCCATACCCACCAAAATCTTTGGGGTATGTTTTGTCTCGGAAGTCAAAACATATGCCCCAGCCTGCCCTAATTTATATGCAATTTCACCGGTTAGTTCCCGGTTAGCTATTCCTCTAACTCCATCTGTACCAAATAAACGACCCACAATACTCAACTCCTATAATTTACATATCATTTTATTTACAAATTCTATATATCAATAGATATATTTTTACCTCGATCATAATACATTATAAACTAAATGTATTTAATAAGACAAGTCCCGAATAGTTCTTTGTTTGTATAAAATTTCAAATGTGCAATATTATACACTTCTAACGGGTGCATATTTTAATCGTGAGACATATTATGGAAATAACATCTGCGTAGAGGCTTAGAGAATGTTAACGAAGCGAAGGATTAGTCGAATCACTTTTCTTCGCGTAGCGAGTTTTGATTCGACCCGTAGCGAGTTATACATTCTCTTAGCCTCGGAGCTTTAGTTATTGGAATAATATGGTCCACGATGATTAAATACACCCACTTCTAAATATAATATGTTTTTATTATCTGTTCTGCTACTCGGATACCATCAACAGCTGCACTTACTATTCCTCCTGCATACCCGGCACCTTCACCCGTAGGGTAAAGCCCTCTTGCCTTTGAAGCTTCAAGAGTTTCGTTTCTCAAAATTCTAACTGGAGAAGAGGTCCTTGTCTCAACACCGGTAAGCAATGCATCCTTCATTCCAAAACCTTTGAGTTTATTGTCAAAATAATTTATTGACGATTTCATAGATGCGGTAATGAAATTGGGAAGACACAAGTTAATATCGGCCATTTTGGTTTCTCCGGTGTAGCTTGGCCTGACTTTTCCAAATTTTATTGATGCTCTTGCATCAATAAAATCTTCAAGCCTTTGAACAGGTGCTGCATTACAACTGCCCCCCACTTCAAAAGCCAATCTTTCCCAAGTTCTTTGAAACTCAATACCTGCCAAAGGGTGACTACTTTTAAAGTCCCCTGGCCCAACTGATACTACAAGGGCACTATTGGCGTTTTCCCTGTCTCTAGCAAACTCACTCATACCATTTGTTACTATCATATTCGGTTCGGATGCAGATGCTACTACAATTCCTCCAGGACACATGCAAAAAGAATAAACAGTCCTATCCTTCATCTTGTAAAAAAGCTGATAATCAGCTGCTCCAAGACGTGGATGTGCTGAAGCTTCACCATATTGAGCTCTGTTTATAATCTCTTGAGGATGTTCTATTCTCACACCCACCGAAAAAGGTTTTTGTACAAATTCTATTCCACTTTCTAAAAGGCTACTAAAAGTGTCTCTTGCACTGTGACCAGTTGCAAGAATCACAACCTCAGCATCAATACTTTCATCTCCATTTACCACTACACCGGTAATTTTCCCGTCCTTAATTGAAACAGAGGTAACTTTAGAGTTAAATCTCACTTCCCCACCTAGTTCTACTATCTTTTTTCTCATATTTACAACTACTTTTTTAAGCACATCAGTACCTATGTGAGGCTTTGCTTTATATAATATCTCGTCGGGTGCACCACAAGAATAGAACTCTTTAAGCACCTTATTGCACCTTCTATCATTTATCCTTGTTGTAAGTTTTCCATCGGAAAAAGTTCCCGCTCCTCCTTCTCCAAACTGTACATTAGTTTCTGGATTGAGCTGTCCACCATCCCAGTAACTCTTTACCATCTCAGTTCTTTTTTCTACGCATTCACCCCGTTCTAAAACCAAAGGTTTGAAGCCATTTTGTGAAAGTACAAGAGCAGCAAAAAGTCCTGCCGGGCCAGTACCCACAACAACAGGTCTTAAGTTAAGCTTTTTATCTCCGTGATTTAACACCTCTTCAATATTATCTTCAACAATTCTAATATTCTTATTGCCTGTTATTTTTATCTTCCCAGGTATCTCAACCATAACAGAATATATAAGGCTTATATCCGGCTTTTTTCTAGCATCAATTGATTCTTTTACAATCCGAAAATCATAAAACTCCTTAAAATCCACACCTATTTTGTTTGATACAATCCTCTTTAATGAATTTATATCATCTTCTAAAGATAACCTTATATTATATATTATAAGCTTCATACAAACTCCTCTACTATCCCTCATGGGTATGATTAACCTTTTTGCAACATATTATGGAAAGAACATCTGCGTAGAGGCCTAGAGAATGTTAACGAAGCGAAGGATTAGTCGAATCACTTTTCTACTTAGTAGCGAGTTTTGATTCGACCCGTAGCGAGTTTTACATTCTCTTAGCCTCGGCTTAATAGGCGAGCAGTGTAGCGTAGCGAAACGGCCAGCCTCGGAGCTTTAGTTCTCGGAATAATATGTTACAAAATCAAAAACTGCACCCATCCCTAATTGGTGCATATTTTACTCTTTGCTAACTACAACTTCAACTTCAACGTCCTCCGAAAGTTTAAGGGTACTTGGCAGCACAAACTTCAATGTTCTTTTATAAGACCCCTCTTTCAAACCACTCACATCAATTGATGGTTTTAGCTTGCCCTCATCAATCTTATCTAACTCTTCCTTGGTACCTTTTATTTCAATATCAATTTCTCCATCAACTATTTTATAGCTAAGTGAACCATCAGTCACTTCATTTTCCAATATGATATCTTCCGTTTTTATTTTATAGTTCTTAACAGAAAGGGGAACTATCGCTACATTGACTGATACTGATTTTTGTGAATCTACAAGATTTACACCATCCGGCAACACTATATTGGCAGTTTTAATAGTACTGGCGCTAAGATTTTCAATATCAATAGTTTCCGTCTTTATATTGTCAATATAATCAATCACACTAGAAGAACCTGATATAAATACTTTATCCGGTAAAACTTTATGCATACCGTCAACATAGTTTTTAGCAGGTTTGCCTTTAACAACTGGTATCACCGAAACTTCCTTTGCCACCTCAATTTTAGCCTCAACACTATACTTATTATCAAACACAGACATCTCATTTCCATCTTTGTCATAAACCTTACATTTAAGATTCAATGAAGTGTCATCTTTAATTCCCGTTATATCCGCAAACGCCTTTACCTGACCAATAGAATTTATTATGGAATCAGTGGCTTCAATAGATATAGTCTTAGGTGAAACAGTGACTCCCACAACTTTATAATTTTCCTGAGTGTCTCCTGTAGTCACTATCTCAACAGAATAAGGATTTTCACCTATCTTTTCAAGTTCAAAACTCACACCCCTTGGCGAAACACTTTCAAAGGAAACTCCGTCAGGAATTTTATAGATCTCAACATATAAAAATCCGGTAGATTCATCACTAATCTTTGACAAATCCACCACTGCATCTATTTCGGAAGAATTAATGCGTCTTACTTTATCCTGTCTACCTTTTATACTAACAGTAACAGTTCTTGGAAAATTCGCATCTTTAATTAAAATATTTTTATTCTTTAATACATCCTCATTTTCAACTCTCAAAGGAACGTTAAAATCTGTAGACATGATAGGGTTTGTACTGTCCAATACAAAAATCCAAAGAAACACTGCAAACAATATGGACATAATTTTAACAGTTGTATTTCTCTTTAACAAGTCATTCATTTTGTCTTCACCTTCCACAGTCCCAACTTTTTATTGGGCACATCTTTTTCTAAAAGGTTTTTGTTAAGTGCCTTTCTAAGGGTATCCGAAGTAAGGTTTCTAGTCAATCCCCCATTTAAAGCAACAGAAATCTTACCTGATTCCTCGGAAGCAACCACAACTACAGCATCTGATACCTCACTAATCCCCAAAGCTGCTCTATGCCTTGTACCAAATTCTTTGCTCAAATTTGGATTTTCTGTCAAAGGCAGAAAACATGAAGCCGCCTTTATTTTATCACCTCGTATAACCACAGCCCCATCATGAAGAGGTGTGTTTGGAGTAAAAATATTAACTAAAAGTTCAGAAGTAACATTTGAATCTATCGTAACTCCTGAATTTATTATATCACCTATTTTTGTCTCCCTTTCAATGACAATTAATGCTCCGGTAAACGTTTTTGACATTTCAGAAACTGCCTTAATGATTTCTTCGATGTTGGATTTTACCTTAATGGTATAGCTTTCATCCTCAAAATTGAAAAAATTCTTAAACTTGCTTCGACCAATTTGTTCAAGACCTCTTCTGAGCTCTGGTTGAAATAGCACTACCAATGCTATTGCCAAATATTGAATTATCATCTTAAGTATAAAGGCGATAGTCCTAAGACCTAAAATCTCGCTTAATTTAGACGCAATCAATATAAACAAAATACCTTTTATCAATTGCCATGCCCTTGTTTCCCTTACAAGCATTGTTATTTTATAAATGGCATAAGATACAATACTTATATCAATAATGGTTTTTACAAGATCCCAAGCTCCTTTTATACTTAAATTGTCTGAGAGAAAATTAATTATTTCCCAAAAATTTATTTTATCTAAAAAATCCATCAAATAACCCCACGTTCATAAAGTTAGATAATTTCTAAAAATTTTTAGCTATATTTTTCTCGAAAAACATTTTACATTATTTAATCTTTATTTTCGAGAAAGAATATACTTCTGACTATAAAAGTAAAAAAGATATAATGTAATAAACTTTTTGACTTTTATATAGAGTTTATAAAAACACGTTTTACTTTTTTTGTATATCAAAATAACATTTCTATACCATCAAACCTAAATCCTTCCATAATAGACTTTGCTGAAATAAACTTTTTAACTTTTTATAATATAAAAAACATATGTACAACTAACTATTTTAGCACTAATACTTTATTTAGTTAATATAATTTAAAATAATTTAATTAAATATTAATAAAAGGTTATTCCTAAAAACTTGGAACTGTGAAATAGATTACTTACACAAAGCTTCAAAACCAATGAAAAAAACCGTCTAATCATCTTTTTTACAATACATTTCCAAGATAAACATTTTCAAGATACCCAAGTGCTTCCTCCCTGCATTTGACCAAAACTTCCTTAGGAGTAGGTGGAATATTCTTCATATTGTAATTTGGAAAATATCTTGATAAATGCAAAGGTATTTTTGGCGAAAGAGAAGATATCCACCTAGACATATCAGAAATTTCTGCTAAAGCATCATTAAGTGTCGGTATAACAAGAGTTGTAATCTCAACATGGCAGTAATTGTGTACCAACTCAACAGTCGCTTTGACATCCTCAAGAGTCCCTTTACATATATCATTATAAAACGATGCTGTATAAGCCTTTATATCTATATTCATTGCATCAATAAAGGGTAAAATATCGGTCACTGCTTCCTTAGAAATAAACCCATTAGTAACAAGAACATTTGAAAGGCCTTCCTTCTTTGCAAGCCTTGCAGTATCATATACAAATTCATACCATATGGAAGGTTCGTTGTATGTATATGCAATCCCTATATTTTTATTGCACTTAAGCTCTTTTGCCTTTGAAACAAGACTCTCAGGAGTTATATTATATACCTCGGGCTTCTGATGGGCAATTTCCCAGTTCTGACAAAATGAGCATTTAAAATTACATCCAAACGTACCTACAGACAATATATTCGCACCAGGCTTAAAATTATATAAGGGTTTCTTCTCAATGGGATCAAGAGCTAAAGCCGTTATTTTTCCATAGTTAAGAGAATAAAGATCCCCCTCAATATTTTTGCGGACTTTGCACACTCCAAGTTTTCCATTACTAATTACACAATTGTGTGGACAAAGATAACAACGTACCTTTAAATCTTCGAGTTTATTGTAATACTTAGCTATTTTTGAAGCTTCCATTTTATCTTCTGCAGGATTCATGCCGTATCACTTCAAACCTTTCTAAAGAATATTTCTCATTTTTGTAAATTCCAGCTTTTTGAAGAGCTATTCCCACCTGCTCCTCAGGGGTGTTTACCCCTTCAAGATTAGGCAAAAGTAAACCGGAACGGCGCCCTGATCTTACAATCACTCCATATTTCAATACATCTAACTCTTCAATAGATTCGATGGGTTCAGGTTTCATAAGTACATCCACAGAATACACAAGGCTTCCAAGTTCATTTGCCTCTACTGGAAAGAACCTTGGGTCGCTTGTACCACTACTGACTGCATTATGAATAATTTCTGAAGCAACATTTTCCCTTGAAGGTGCTATTGTTCCAATACATCCTCTAAGTTCACCATTCTTCTTTATTGATACAAAAGCTCCAGCTCTGCGCATTTTCATTTCTTGTGGAATGTCAGCAGGAATTTCAATCAACTTGCCAAATTTCACAAATGACTCAAGGGATTTTTGAGCAAGCGCAACATACTCATCCTCGTATTTACAGATATCTTCACCTCTTTTATTGGGTACTCTCTCGCTTTTATTATCTGTAGAAACACCAATTTTTGCAATACAATAACCTATACCAAAGGGTGCTTCATAAGAATATACCTCTGGTGAAATATCATATCCATCTAGTGCCCCATACATAATAACAAAAGACCTGAGACCACATTGCCCAGCACTTTCACAAAACGCATCATCAATATCAAGAAGAGCTTTAACATCATTTTCCCTAATGCTCTTAACTATAAGTTCATCAAACAACTTTCCCTGCTCACTATATCCATATGGCCCTTCATAGAACAGTTTATGCGAAAGGTCACCACTTGCAATAAAGACAACATTTTCATCTGAAGCCTCAACCGCTTTTTTTATACACATACCAAATCTATAGAGATCTTTAAGACTAAGATATGATATTGAAACATGTATAATCTTAAATTGATGGTACTCTTTTAAAATGTAATACAGCGGAACCAAAGCACCCCAATCAAGCTCATTTTCTATACCATATCTTGAAACTGTTGCCCTGTCCACTCCTCCAGCCTGTATCCCTTCATCTGCAGCATAGGAAATTATATCTTCTACCAGATTTACATTATTTTCAAAAGTAAGCTCGACATCTGCTCTTCCAAATTTCTTAAAACTGCCTTTTAACACTTTATCATCAGATATATGAATGTAATCCTCAAATAAAAGTGCATGAGGGGTTGTAACAATAATTGTTGATGGTTTTTGAATTTTAATTTCTTTTGAAGCCTTGATTGCCGCATTTATAGTTTTTGATGCATCAGCCTCTTCACCTTTTCCCACTTCTGGAACAATTATCGGCGGATGCGGAAAAATATATGCACCTGTTATTCTTCCCATAGAATCACTACCCTCTCCAAAATGCTGAAAAAACTAACATTCCAACAGTAGTAATAAAAAATATAATAACTGTTATTAGTGCTATAATTCTTACTGTCTTGCTTCTCATTTTATTTTTCACTTCCTTATCTATTTTCTTAAAATTCTATATTAATTATTCACTATAAAAAATCAACTTAGAATCCACAAAAAAATGACTTTCTATTTTCATATTATAAAACCATTATCAAATCAAGTTTTTTCTATAAATCTGATTAAAAACTTATACTTTAATCGTCCCTTTAGGAATTTCAGGAAAATACGCATTCATCATTTGTGTTACAAAGCTCATCATAGAAGCTTTTAAGCTTCAAAATCATAGGAGCATCATTTTGACATCTAAATAATGTAATATTTTTTTGAAACTCAAATTGATTAATTATTTTTTGATTTTGCCTTAACACTATTTATTCTATAACAATATATATAAAAATGCCATAATTTCCTCAACAATATATAGGTGTTTTATAAATTCCAATGTAAAAAAAATAACTTTACAGTAATTTTATTATTTAGATAAGGAGGATTTTTAAAAAAAATGTAGAATAAATATAATATACGAATAATATTCGTTTTCTTCAACTTAATATTCTGCATCTCTAACAAAAACACTAGTATGGAACGATTCTCCCCTGTTGCATAGTAGTGTTTTTCTCGTTCTTGCTTTTTTTATCTTTAGCGAAAAACAGCGGAATTTGGAGATATACATAATACTTTTATAGATAACCGGATATAAATGACCAAATAGGTAAAATATATTCAAAAAACAAAATGTACAGTAATATTTTACTGTGTTATAATAATATTGTACATTATACTCCCCTTTATTTTGGGTATAAGGAGATATAAATAGTGACTTATGAAACAGGGCAAAGTTGTCGAAAGGCAATGACGCAAAGCTGTGGGTCTAAAGCTTGGACTTGTCCAACGCTATGATAGCCTGGCTGCCATTAAAAGTTCTGTTTATACTCTTAATATCATGTTAGAGGAAATAGGTCCTAAATATTTCCTTATACCAATTTTGTTTTTGGGAGCTTATGATGTATATTATTTCAAAAAATGTTCCTCTGTATAGAAGCTTAGGGGATTTAAAATAAATAACTGGTGAACTGGAGTTTCAAAAAATTTGACGCCATTTTTTGCATAGCAAAATAATGTACCTATGATTGGAAGCTTAAAAGCTTCCATGATAGACTTTGTAACAAAAATAATGAATAGGTATTTTTTTGAAACTGTCTTAAAAGCTTCTATAATTGGTTTTATAATAGAAATACTGAGTATGTAATTTTTGAAAATATCCAAAGAACTTAGCGTCCTTCGGGCGAACTTTTAAATAGAAATCCCTATACTATTAAATTATATCAAAATAAAAAAGTCCAAATTCTGGACTTTTTATTTTTTATTCTACTTTTTTATTTTTATTGCTAATGGGACAACTATTATTACTTGGACAACCTGAACAACAATTGCAGGAAGCCTTGTTTTTAGATTTCTTATACGTGTAATATCCCGCCAAAACAAATGCTCCAAATAAAACTATACTTATTATAATAGTAGCCATAAAATCAACCTCCTTGTGCTTCTACTGTACCTTTGTATACTCTCTTACTTTTTTCAGGTTTTCCGTGAGGTCTAAACATCAAATAAACAAGTAAAGCTAATATAATAACTGCCACCGCTGTACCAACACCAAATCCACTACCAGTAAAAAACATTCCAAATTGGTAAATAATAAGAGAAATAGCGTATGCAAATCCAGTCTGATATCCTATTGCAATCAACGTCCATTTGATATTACCCATTTCCCTCTTAATAGCACCAATAGCTGCAAAACAAGGGGCACACAACAAATTAAAAACCAAAAATGAAAAAGCTGAAATCTGAGTAAATGACTGACTAAGCGGCATCCATATTTCTGCACCATCTTCTGCCACTTCTGAGAAACCATAAAGTATCCCTAATGTGCTCACAATATTTTCCTTAGCTACAAATCCTGTAATAGTAGCAACTGCTGCTTTCCACTCACCCCATCCAAGTGGATTAAATACTACCGCTATTTTACTTCCAATCGAAGCTAGTATGGATTCAGATGCCTCCACCATTTGCATAGACCAATTAAAACTGCTAACAAACCATATTATTCCGCTGGCAAGAAAAATAATTGTACCCGCTTTTTTGACAAAAGACTTTCCCCTCTCCCATGTGTGTATAAATAAGTTTTTTAGACTAGGGGATTTATAAGGCGGAAGCTCCATTACAAAAGGAGATGCCTCACCTAAAAACGCTTTGGTTTTCTTAAGTATCGTACCTGATACCACCACAGCTATTATACCTATAAAGTAAGCTATAGGAGCCATCCAAACCGAATTTGGAAACATAGCACCAATAATCAAAGCTATTACTGGAAGCTTTGCCGAACATGGAACAAACGATGTTGTAATGATAGTCATTTTTCTATCATGTTCGTTTTCAATTGTACGTGAAGCCATTATCCCAGGAACACTACATCCAGTTCCTATCAACATTGGAATAAATGATTTACCTGAAAGCCCAAATTTTCTAAATATGCGATCCATAATAAAAGCCACACGGGACATATAACCGCTATCCTCAAGAATGCCTAAGAAAAAGAACAAAACAAGCATTTGTGGAAGAAATCCAAGCACTGATCCAACACCAGCTATTGCACCATCTAAAATAAGTGAATTTAACCATTGGGCACTACCCACTGATATTAGAAAGCTTTCCACAGCTTGAGGTATCACTTCTCCAAACAATACATCATTAACCCAATCTGTCATCAAAGTTCCTACCGTCGAAATTGATACATAATAAACAAAAAACATTGCTAATGCAAAAATAGGAAGTGCTAAGAAACGATTGGTAACTACACTATCAATTCTATCAGATACCGTCGTTCGTGTTTTGTTTTTTTTGTTAACGCATTTCTTTGTCACATCTCCTATATAGTTATAACGATCATTAATAATAATGCTTTCACTATCATCATCTAGTTCATGTTCACATTTAGCTATAATTTTTTCTATACGCATTTTCACATCTGAAGAAATGTCAATTTTCTCAATTACATTTTTATCCCGCTCAAACAACTTCACAGCATACCAACGAGAATTATCAACGCTTTTTTCAATCAGACCCTCAATTTCTGTAATTGCTTTCTCTACTCCTTTGGAAAAAGTGTGCTTTGGAGTTACTTTCTTTCCTGCTAATTCTATTGCCTTTTTACTTACTTCACTACACCCTTCACCTCTTAAAGCAGATATTTCAATAACTTCACATCCCATGCTTCTGCTCAAACCTTTATTGTCAATAACATCACCGTTTTTTTGTATAATATCTGTCATATTAAGAGCAATAATAACTGGAATACCTATTTCGGTAAGCTGTGTAGTAAGATAAAGGTTCCTTTCAATATTTGTGCTGTCCACTATATTTATAATTACATCAGGCTTTTCTATAACAAGATAATTCCTCGAAACCACTTCCTCCAATGTATAAGGTGAAAGAGAATAAATTCCAGGAAGATCTACAATTTCAACATCTTTATTTTCTTTTAATTTTCCTACTTTTTTTTCCACCGTAACACCGGGCCAGTTTCCAACATATTGGGAACTACCTGTTAAAGCATTAAACAGGGTTGTCTTCCCGCTGTTCGGATTACCCACTAGGGCAATTCTCATTTTCATCTTACTCTTCCTCCTTAAAGGTAAATCGGTTAGTTGCAACTAACTTCATTCCTTAAAATATGCAGCCACATAGGCTGTTTTTTTCGAAACTCCCTTAGTTATCTTCACCTTAATGTACTTCTATCATTTGAGCATCAGCTTTTCTAATAGTCAACTCATAGCCTCGCACATTTATTTCAATAGGATCTCCAAGCGGAGCTACTTTACGCACAAAAATTTCAACACCTTTGGTTATACCCATATCCATAATTCTGCGTTTTAAAGCGCCCTCTCCATGGAGTTTCATCACTTTTGTAACTTGTCCACACTTGACTGTATTTAATGTTTTCATAAAAATCTCCTCCTCAGTTAGTTAAGGTGATTCAAAAAAATAACCAGTCAATTGCGGTTTCAAAAAATCTAGACTGAAGGGCTTTATGACCTGAATACTGTATAGGTTATTTTTTGAAACCGCCTAATACCAACTTATTTCCAAATCATTAGTTAGCCTTAACTAACCCTCTGATATCAGTTTACCATCATAACTTAATACTGTCAATAAGGTTTTTTTTAAACTGGTGTATTTAATCATCGTGGACCATATTATTCCAATAACTAAAGCTCCGAGGCTGGCCGTTTCGCTACGCTACACTGCTCGCCTATGCAACCTAGGCTAAGAGAATGTAAAACTCGCTACGGGTCAAATCAAAACTCGCTTGGCGTAGAAAAGTGATTCGACTAATCCTTCGCTTCGTTAACATTCTCTAAGCCTCTACGCAGACGTTCTTTCCATAATATGGCGCACGATTAAAATATGCACCCTTTTAAAACTAAAATATTTGTCCTTGCTTAATTATAAGGCATTTGATAACATATCAATATAAAATTACGGTATTTTGCATAATATTAAAAGGAGGATTGTATCTTGAAAATAAAGGAATCAGCTGAAAATTACCTCGAAACAATTCTTGTGCTTCAAAATCGCAACGGTTATGTTCGTTCAATAGATATTGCAAATGAACTCTCTTTCTCAAAACCAAGTGTCAGTAATGCTATGAAGCATTTTCGTGAGGAAGGATATATATATGTCGAGGAAAATGGTTATATAATCCTTACAAAAAAAGGATTAGAAATTGCCGAACGTATATATGAACGGCATTTGATACTTTCAAAATATCTTATAGCTCTTGGTGTAGATGAAGAAATTGCAAAGAAAGATGCATGTCGTATTGAACATGTAATAAGTCAACAGACCTTCAAGAAAATAAAAGAGCATTTGAAAAAATTTTTATAATCTATCTATTCTTAACATAGTCATAAACCTTTTTAGATATTTGAGCTATTACGTTATGCGCCTCTTGATCACTAATCACACCTTTAGACATAACTGCCAATACATACGGCTTATCGCTGTAAATTATGCCAACATCGTGCACCGCTTGAATCTGATCACCAATTTTATGAGCAACTTCTACTTCTTTAGGCAAAAGCCTTGGCAATCTATTATTGTATACGGTATTACATAAATTTTGCTTAAATTCTTCTCCCAATTCATTATTTTCATTGCAAAACTCATATACCTTTTTTAAGTAAATTGCCATATCCTTTGGACATGATACATTTTTATTATCATCTACTACTGTTCCTCCAAGTGATCTCATATAGCTCTTAAGATTGTTCCTGCCAAAATATCTTAAAAGCATATTTGTTGCAATATTATCACTATATTTAATGGATAGCTCCAAAAGATATCTTATGGTAAAGGCCTTTCCTTCTAATCTTTTTCTCTGCAGTATTCCTGAACCACCTTCAAAATCTGCCTCCACATAAGCTATCTGTTTTTCAGGATTGACCTCTCCTTCTTCAATCATTTTAAAAACATAATAGTTAAGTGGTACTTTTACAGTGCTTGCTGCTATATACTCATCAGTATCATCTATACCAAATTCATAACCATCTACCAAGTCTATAAAATATATTCCATATTGTCCTGTATAATCTGAAACATATTCCTTTAATTCTTCTCTTAATTCCTCCAAATTAAAATTCTCTTGCTCAATTATCCCTTCAACATTTTCACTAACACTTTCATCAATATACTCTTTAGTCACGGACTTTATATTATTTTCATAAGTAGGTTCTGCTGTAATAAATACACTTGAAGCTTCACCTATACTACCCGGAATAGTTAAAGGAGTATGCTCAATAGTATCTATAATTTGAGAGTCACTTTGTACAGGGCTTTTATCTAAAAACACTTGTTCCCTATCTTTATGATTCAGACCATTATTGATAGCAGTATATGCCATTATGCACATCATAATAAAAAATAGGATTATAAAAGCCCTTTTTCTTCTTTGTTTTCTTCTCTTTATAATCCTTTCCTTAATAGAAAGCCTTCCGTCAAATCCCATAAACACCTCTACGTCTGCAAACAAGTATAATTTAAATTTTAATACCTACACTATAAGTATTATTAAAAAATGTAATTTATACTTTTTCAAATCTTTCTACATCAAGTATAAATATTGTTGCTCCGCCGACAACAACTTCAATCGCATTATTTACAAACATACTTCCTACATCGATGGGTGTAATAGGAGAGTTGACAATTTGTTTTCTACTTTTTGATTTTCTTTTAATGATTTCAATAACCTGATCAACTTTATCCTCATCCACACCTACAAGTAAAGTTGTATTTCCTGACTTCAAAAAGCCTCCTGTAGAACACAATTTTGTAACAAAAAACCTACTTTTATTCAATTCTTTCATAACTTTGTTACCATCTTCATTATTAACTATAGCAAAAACAAGTTTCATTGTGCCCTCCATGAAATTTTTAAATTTTTTCCACCTGTGAAATGTGATTGATAGAACAAAGCTTCACTGACTTTAGAGGTATACTTCTATATAAAAAATCCGACTTTCAACTAAATCCACTAGCTAATAGAAGGATTTTTCATTAGTTTTGAAGCTCTGTTTAAGTAACCTATTTCACGACTCGAATTTTTTTAATCCCCTTGATTAAGGGAGTTTCAAAAAAATATATATTCAATATTTTTGTTACAATACCTATTATGGAAGCTTTTAAGCTTCTAAGCATAGGAAAATTATTTTGCTATGCAAAAAATGGCATCGGATTTTTGAAACTCCAGTTGGTATGTTATTTTTTAATTTCACCTAACTTTTTAACTTTGATAACAACCTTGATATAGCTCCAAACATTACCTTCAGTAACTTTACAAATACCAGAATTATTTCTATCCCAATCAACGTCACCAACAAAATTGTAATATCCTTGTACTCTATCATTGATTTAACAAAAGTCGAAAACATATCCACAGATGAATAAACATTTATGGCAGGATACAAATCAACGCTGATTTCAGTGTCATCTTTAAGGATATACTTCATAACTCCTACTACTTCTGTTTTAAGGACAGGAAGTTCAATATTTTCTTTTGTTTTGAAATCAAAGTCTTTTATGTAATCTTCTCCAACCGGATATGTATAATAAACATCTACAGGACTAATTAAATCTATAGTTTCATCACCCACAGATATTGTTTCTATGGTTTGCTCCTTTTTTACTAATACACCTGTTCTATAATTGCCAAAACCATAATCAAGCAGTTTTGTGGAGTCTCCATAAACACTTTCCTCAGGTGAGTCCAAAACAATACTTATAATTCTCATGTTATTTTTTGTTGCAGTAGTTATTGCAGTTTGGCGTTCTATTTCATTGTATCCCGTCTTACCCCCGTCTATACCATCATAACTCCAGAAAAGATTATTACTGTTAGTTATTATCTCAACCTCATCTCTATTCTTCCACAGCTTTCCCTGTGTGGAAAAAATACGATCAAAGCTTGGGTTTGATAGAGCATATTTAGTTAGTAAAGCAAGATCAAAAGCAGAGGTATATTGTTCTTCATCATATAAACCTGTTGGATTTGTGAAAAAAGTGTTTTCCAATTTAAGTTCACTAGCCTTATCATTCATAAGATCAACAAATGTTTGTACATCTCCACCTACATACTCAGCTAAAGCAATAGCTGAATCATTTCCTGAAGTAAGTATTATTGTATACACCAAATCTTCAACAGAATATTTACCTCCGACTTCTAAGTTGAGCTTAGAACCTTCAACATCTATAACATTTTTACTAATCGTCACCTGTGTATCAGTTTTTGATCCAGCTTTTTCTAGAGCTAAAAGAGCTGTCATAACTTTATTGGCACTTGCTATATGAAGTCTCTTTCCACTCTCCTTTTCAAATAATATCTGTCCTCTTTTAGACTCCACAAGTATGGCAGATACAGCATCAAGTTCAGGAGCTTCAACAACAGCAAATACCCAACTTTCACATATTAATAATACTGTTAAAATTACAAAAAAACATTGCACTTTAATTAAAAATCTATTTTTCATAGTTAACCTCATCTAACTCTTCTAAAGTTATTTCAAAATCGAAAAAATAATACTCTTGAGATTTATTGCCATCAAACAACTTCATTATAACAAATCAACACAAAATATTCACTATATTAAATAAAAAATAGAGTACATATTTTAAAATATCACCAATAATTAGACTATTTCAAAATATCCTCTATACATCATTTAAGCTATAAACCCCCTCATAAAAGCTTAAATCACCCCACTGAGAAATATTATTTTACATAGAAAATAATACAAATCATTTTCTATGGTAAAATCAAAAACTAAGACCATGTAAAAAATACCAGTATTTCTTTTTATTATTTTGGGAAACTAGTGCTAAGGAGATTTAAAATAAATAATCGGTCAACCGGAGTTTCAAAAAATTTGATGCCATTTTTTGCATAGCAAAATAATGTACCTATGATTGGAAGCTTAAAAGCTTCCATGATAGGATTTGTAACAGAAATAATGAATAGGTATTTTTTTGAAACTCCCTAATAGGAGGTGATTTTTTTGTCAAGTAAAAATGATGCTTCTAAAAACAAAAAAAGAAAGCCATCAGTTCAAAACACATCGAATTTATATGAATTTGCTAATGACCAGCTTGGAGAAAATAAAGATGCTGCTTTCAATAATTTAAACAATAATTCAGCTAATAAACAAAAGAAAAACCAAAAGAAAAAGTAATATCAAATAAAAACTTTGGGGCATAATGCCCCTTTTATTCTACTTCTTTCGGTAGTGTTTTTCTATTTCCTATTTTAATTTCATTACAGCATTTTCCTGCTCATCCTTTAATATACCCAAATACACCTTTAGTGAATTCTTAGTAGTAAAATCATGATAAATTGTTTTTATGCCATACTGAAAATTTCTCGAACTTTTATCCTTCCACATTACAGCCCCTGCCAGCGTTAACGTTCTATTATCTATATATGTATCCAAAATCAGGTTATCACCTTCTGAAAGCTCTTTTTTAGATACAATATATAATCCATCTAAGCTTATATTCCTTACATATGCCATCTCCCTTATGCCATCTTGCAATTTCATATCTGCATATAACGATACAGGAAATCTTTCAAAAATCCTTTTTTCTTTAATGTGCTCTATATTTTCAATTTTTAATGCTACACTACTATCTTTAGTATTGATAAGACGAATAGAGCATTCAGCTACATATATATCAAAACCAGTCTTATATCCCATAACTACAGGATCATTTTCAAATAGATTATAAATAGAAAATGTCTTATCAAGCTTCAACAACACTTCATTATCAAATACACCAAGAACTATGCTCTGAAAAGGAATACTTTGCGAATAGTGTACTAATGATACAATATCTCCTAACTTTAAATCCATATTGCACCTCCATTTTGAAGTTTTACAATTTTATATGTAGATTTGTACGACGTGTTTTTTTACATATTTCTACATAGACCTCTAAAAATCCTTCTATATTTTTCTTAGGAAGTTTCAAGCCATCCACACTATACATATTTACCATAAATTTACCGTCATTTAAACTTGCAATTTAAATCTCGAAAGAAGGCGAAGGGTGTATTTAATCATCGTGGACCATATTATTCCAATAACTAAAGCTCCGAGGCTAAGAGAATGTATAACTCGCTACGGGTCGAATCAAAACTCGCTTCGCGTAGAAAAGTGATTCGACTAATCCTTCGCTTCGTTAACATTCTCTAAGCCTCTACGCAGATGTTATTTCCATAATATGTCTCACAATTAAAATATGCACCCGAAGGCGAATAAAAATACTCACATTTCACATAAACTATGATAAAATATTAATATATTTTTTGAAACCACCTAAGAACTTATCAACAAAAAATACCCCATAAGGTGTAATTTTTAATCATGTATTACATAAAAACTCTGGGACATTGAGTCCCCTATAAGATGGTGATTATTTTGAACAGAATTGTTTTTAAAGCATATGCCATAACTAATGAAATTGATCTAAACAAAATTGCCGATCAATGTCATATCCCTAAAAAATACACTTGGGAGGAACCCCTTATACTATACGGCAACATTTTAAGCTCAATTCTCAAAAGACAATTGAATGATGAACAAAAAGTAATGGTATTTTCTTTTGGAAGTGTTGTATTTATAAACTGTATAAATAGCGATGAATTGAGTTTTTTAGAATATTTGAAAAAAAACAAATCAGATATTGATATAAAAAACTATGAAAAATACAGTGACGATTACCAATTGGAAATTAGAGAAAATTCAGAAATTGAATTAACAGATAAATATGTTATAGTGCCTAAGTTCGAAGTCTTTTACCCTGAGCTTATTTCTACAGTTATAGCAAAATCTGTAGCTCTTGAAAAAACCGAGGAAAAACTCGGCAAAATTGTGGATGAACTCGAAACAATGATTGACAAACTTGAAAAAGGAAAACTCAATATAGGAAACAAAGAAATCGCCAACACTACTTCAAAAATCGTACGTCATGAATATAATACATTAGCCTATATAATGATTTTAGATAAACCGGATATTACATGGATCAGTATACAAGCTGAAGAATTCTATAGTCGTATGTCAGAATTTTTTGAGTTAAATGATCGCTATGTAATCCTCAAGGAAAAAACAAACATACTAAATAGTATTATTGACGGTTTTTCTTCCATAAGCCATTCCATTAGAGGCTTATTTGTAGAATGGGTAATAGTTTTATTGATTGTTGCAGAAGTAGTGCTTATGATACTGGATTTATTAAAATGAGTTCTTAGGGGATTTAAAATAAATAACTGGTCAACTGGAGCTTTAAAAAATATGTATTCAATATTTTAGGGTCAGAACTATTAAGACTGATTAAAAATATAACTTAGGGATCATGAAAAAATATATAGTTAAAGTAAAGGATTGTTTTTGATGAACAACATAAAAATAAAAAGTATCAAAATCGCCCCATTTTTTTCACTAAAAAAAATCGCAGATATATTTGGTAGTCCAGTACAGTTTAACTGGGATGAGTACATTATTTTAAATGAGAAACATTTAGAGTTTGTTTTAAAGTATGGTGCACAAAATAAATATGTGTATATCTTTAAGTATGGATGCATTTCCTTTGCAAATTTTGAAGATAAAGAAATCTTTACTTTTATTAAGTACATTGAGTCAATAGGAGCAAAAGTCAATTACTCATTAACTTATAAGTATTATGGTGTTCACAACATAAAAGTGTTACCAAACCAAAAATTCAAACTTTTAGAAACCGACGACATGGAATATGATTACAGCAATGCTATTATACATACTATTTCAATAATCCTTTCAAAATCAACAGAACTCTATCGATTTGAATCAGAATTGACCAAACTTCTAGTAGAAGCGGAAAAGTTCATAATCTTTTTGAAAAAAGGGCGCCTTGGCTCCTATAGAAAAAAGTCCTCCCTATTAGTTTCCAAAATTATGCGTTTTAAATACGACAGCATTTATAATATTAAAATTTTGGACAGACCAAGTTTCGTGGATCAAAGTTTAACCCTTAGAAATATATATGATAGTCTTTCTAGTTATTATGAATTAGATGAACGCTTAAATGTAATAAAAGGAAAGACGGATAATCTTCATGATATTCTTGATTTATATACAAATTTGAGTTTTAATCAAAGTGAAAACCGACTTCTGCTATTTGAAATTTTTTTGCTGACTCTGTTCCCTTTGTCCCACATCTTTCACTATATACCAAAACCTGAAATTTCACTGGAATTTCTAACAAACCTTTTTTAGGCAAAATCAAAAAACAACTAATTAATTGGAGTTTCAAAAAATTTGATGCCATTTTTTGCATAGCAAAATAATGTTCCTATGATTGGAAGTTTAAAAACTTCCATGATAGGCTTTGCAACAGAAATATTGGATACGTATTTTTTTGAAACTCCCTTAGGTATGACTACAATATAAGTTCCAACTTTGAATAATGGAAAATTTGATTTTAAGTAATTCCCAAAAAATAAATAACTAACTGCGGTTTAAAATAAATATGCCATTTTATGTAATCTTAATATTTTACAGATTAAAGAGAATTTTATTGTCTTCATTTTAGTATCATATCGATGTATAATAGATATATAAAGTAAATGCAGTATTAATATTTAACATCTATTACTTAGGAATTTTTAAAAAATATATATTCAATATTTTAGTTACAAAGCTCATTATGAAAACTTTAAGTTTCCAAACATAGAACATTATTTATATCCACAAAATATGTAAATCGAATTCTTTGTAACTCCAGTTGATTAGATATTTATTTGATTTTATCTTATCTATGTTAACTTATATTTTTTACATAAATACAATTTTAGTGTGAAGGAGGAGTTAAGGAGTTTTTAATCTTCTTTTCAGAATTCTGAACAAAAGTTTTATACAAGTTTTGTCTATTAGTTCTTTAGTCTAATTTTTATGTTTTGTTTTAGGGAGTTTTGTTTACACGTTGTTTTTTTAGGGAGAAAGTTTTAGAGATATTAGGGGAGCGGGAGTGTACCGGATAGAAAAAACTTAAAGATATAACTATATATACATAGTAAAGGGAGAAAATGTACAAAACTAAAGAATAATGGAACTAAAACTTTACAAAAAAACTACAAAGAATAATTAATCACAACTAATTTTATTTTAATTAAAATACGCCTTTTTGAAAAATGGCGTATTTTTATGGCAAAAATAACGGGGCGTCTAGCCCCTTTCGTTTTCCATTAGGAAGTTTCAAAAAAATACATATTCATTATTTTTGCAAAGCCCATTATAGAAGATTTTAAGCTTACAATCATAGCAACATTTTTTTGCTATACAAAAAATGCAAATCATTTTTTTGAAACTCTAGTTGATCAATTACTTTTTTGATTTTGTTTTTTTCTATTTTCCCTTTCTATTTCAATTTCCTTCATCTGTTTTATAAAATTCAATTGAGTTTCCGTTCTGTATATTGCACCGTTTTCTGTAATGTAGCTATCTGGTGAAACCATTTGATTTTCAGACTCTCTATGTATTTGAATATAATCAAGAAAATCATAGAATTCTGAGCTGTCAATTTCTTGATAGTTTTTGCATATTGGACATACGAGAAGGTAATTTGTTCTATACGGAATTATAGGAAGTAGGAATAGAGTAAACCAAGTAGACAGTTTTTGTAATTGAAATGTTGTTTCATTATTGCAATTACTACATTGTTCTCTCTTTACCGGACCATAGTTTTTCACCTTTCTATAATCCCATCCAAAAATAATCATACTAAATACCTCCTAAACATTTTACTTGTACACAAATATGCAATTTGAAAACCTACTATATGCCCATTTTATTATGCTTAACACTATTTTTCATTTTGCATGTGGGTATAACTTTCAAATAGACAGGCCAATATATACAAAAGACTTTATACCATTATTTTACTACATTTTTCCCCAAATTTCAAGTCTAATTTTAATACTGTAATACTGTTAATACTAGGGTGCAGTTTTTAATTTTGCAACATATTATTCCAAGAACTAAAGCTCCGAGGCTAAGAAAATGTAAAACTCGCTACGGGTCGAATCAAAACTCGCTACGCGTAGAACATTGATTCGACTGATCCTTCGCTTCGTTAACATTTTCTAAGCCTCTACACAGATGTTCTTTCCATAATACGTTACAAAAAGGTTAATCGCACCCTTACTGCTGGGTGTGATTAAGCTCCGAGAATGGTAGTTTCGCTACACTACACTGATAGCCTATGCAACCTAGACTAGGAGTTAAGCAAAAAGTGCCGTTAACTACATTTATGCAGTTTACGACACTTTTTATTTAACAAAAGACCAATTGGTTATAGCTAAATCATATATTTATTATTTCTCAGCTGGAAATTCTGCTATAATACCCAACATATACTGCCTCATATATCCAAAGTCTATTGAGTTGAAATCACCATTTCCGTTTACATCTCCAGCTTCTTCACCCTTATCATAGGAAAATTCTTTTATTTTACCTAATAGAAGTTGTCTCATAAATCCGAAATCTATTGAGTTTACTTCATTATCTCCATTTACATCACCTAGAACATAATCATCAGATACCGGTGTTGGAGTAGCTATTGGGGCAACTCCATCTGGCTGTTCACCGTAAATTAACTCTGAATCTATATATGCAGTTATTTTAGAATTTTCAGTAAATGAGGTAGAATCATCATAAGAATAATCATTTGTTTGAGTATATTCTACACCGCCTTTACTAATTCTAAACTGTATATCACCACTGTCAGACCCTGGTGCAATTACACCTGCTCCACTTTTAAAACCTATCTCGATGTAGTTATCTGCACCATCTACTGAAGGAGATACATCAATAAATTGTGTCTCAACCATATCTTTTCCTACTTTAACATAATCAAAAGTACACTGCTGCGAATCTTCTGTATCCTTTGTATACCAATAACGCAATTTTAATTTTGAAAGATCAACAGCTTTCTTGCCAGTATTTTCAATCTTTAAAGTTGTCTTTATATCCCCAGCCGCATCTGCAGCATCTGTAGTTTTGTACATTACTCTAATTGATGGCTTCAAGTCTTCTGGATTGCCTGAAGGAGTTGGCGTTGCAGTTCCCTTTGGAGGTTGTGTACCAAACACCACTTCACCATCGTTAAACACTACTATGTTTGGATTTTTCTCAAATGCATCTGTTATACCTTCTCTACTATAATCATTGGTAGGATCCCAGTGGAACTCAAAGTTTTCATCCTGTGCACCCACAACAGCAAATTGAACTTCGCGGGTTCCATATACATCAAATCCTGACCAATCAAATTCAACATAACATACTCCTGTATCATCCCATTTATTAGGTCCAATATACTTTATAGGTCCACCATATCTTGAATCATTTTCATCATACATTATTTGCAATTCAACATCGTCAATCGTCTGACCTGCATCAAGCATTTCAGATATATTAAAGAAATATCTCACTTTCATTGCTTCTTCTGTATGAGGTGGATGAACAGAATAATTATATAGTCTTATTGTCACCTGTGTTCTTTCTTTATTCTCCTGTTCAAGCTTTGCCTCAGTATAATACACATCAATGGGGTCCTCTTTAGGAGGGAAGTTAGGAAGTATCTCATCATCCTGTCCGTAATAGGTACAAAAGCCTGCTAATGCACCTGTAAATCCGGCATTATAGTCTATTGCAACTTCATTGTATACATAATCAGTAGTTATGTCCTCATGCACATCATCTAGGTCAGGGCCTCCTGCTAAAGCCCCCCACAAAGTGTGGCGATGTTCTTCCGGAATCAACATACTATTCGTTTTTGAACCATGTGCCGCACGATGGTGTGGATGCTTAACCGAGTTCTCAGAGTATCCAACTATAAAACACCTGTCAAGAGGATTTTCTCCCATTATATAGTCCATCTGTTCTTTGGCCCAATCGGTAAAATCCACACGCCCGGTGTACTTTCTATACACGAAGGCACAAAGCTGTGCAGTAGCGTTATATCTTGCAGATCCCCATGTATTTACAACTCTATACCCCGATGGTGATGCTGCAAGAAAAGCAGTATCTTTTGTATTTTCATGTTCTATACCTGACCAATACTCGAGATTCCATCTAAAAATGTACCAATCTCTTTCAGTATTTGTAATAGGCGCAAGTTTTGCAAAAACTCCACCCCATACTACATCCCAAGAATGTACCCATATATTCTGCCAGTGATTTTGTTCATTTTTTATGATTTTGCCCATATATCCTGTATATTTTCCGTCTTCCATACGGACTATGTCATCTATGTACTGTTCAACCCCTGTTGCAATATTTAACCAAACAGCTGCCCATGCCATCTCATCATCATCATAGGCTGAACCGTAATAACCACCTGAATAACCCGTACCTCTATATTTTTTTCCGAATTCATAAAGTGCCTTCGCTACAGTAAGACATCTTTCTGCATATTCGGGATCGGCATCTTTCCAGTTTAAATAACTGATTGCCAGTGCTGCCGAAACATCTCCACACTGGTCAGCTGCCGGATTCTCTTCTGATGCAAAAAATGCTGGTCTTACCTGATTTTGAAGTTCTGGCGGTCCCCAGTAACTATGGTCTACATCTCCGTTTCCTACTTGATAACAAAAGGCAACCACATTTCCATCTTCATCCATGAACGTAGATCTTAGGAAGTAATCGGTAAACCACTTTAAAATATCAAGCATGTGATCTTCTAATCCCTTTTCAATGTAGGCCTCTCTAAACTCATAAAATCCCCATCCAAGAGTTGATGCAGTATAACCTTGAGGAAGACCAAATTTAACATGGTCACCCGCATCATGGTAACCTCCACTTAAATCCATAGTCCCATTTCCATCAGGATCTAACACATCTCTGTATTTGTCAATAAACTCTTGTGACATATTAGTACCAGGACTCTCTTTCGTTTCCATAGGTATTAGTGGAACTTCTTCATCTTCAAGGTGGCAATCACCTCTCCACTCAATTCTTCCACCGGTTATACCACTACCACATTTTTCTTCATCGTAAAAGTGCAGAGACATTTGAAGTGCTTTTGCATAATTATAATCATTCTCAGTTTCATCATCGGCAGAATATACCGGAGATGCAAATAAAGTTCCAACAATACAAAACACTAAAAATACTGCTTGTACTTTTTTCCTTTTCAATGCTTTTAGCATTATTATACCTCCCCAATTAATATTTATATTTAATATTTTAATTAAATAATGTCTAATATCGGCATTTGTTTATTTGTTCTTTCCTTATATCCTATATTACTAATTATATCTTATAAAATAGATATTCGACTATAATCATTTTTTTAGTACATCATCATCTTTTGTGAATTTTCGCAATAAGCCCTAAGAATTATTTATAATTCTGTGCTATAATAAAAGACACTGATTAAAGTCAAATATAATATACCTTTGAAGGAGATTTTATAAATGTTAAAAGAAAAAATTCTAAGTAGAAAAACTGGAATTATTACATATGGATTAACTCCACCAAAAGCTGTCAATACTCCAGAGAAAATAAAAGAAATATCCCATAAACAAATCGAAAGAATAAAAAATCTTGATATAGATGGCTTGGTAATATATGACCTACAAGATGAAAAGGATAGAATTGAAGATGACAGACCCTATCCTTTTATAGAAACGATAGACCCACTTACATACAGCAACGAATATCTAAATGCTTTACAGATGCCAAAAATAGTCTACAGATGCGTGGGGAAATACTCTAAGAATCAATTCAACAAGCTTATAGAAGGTAATGCACAAAAAGATATGTTTTCTGTATTTGTCGGTGCTGCTTCTAGAAACCAAAAGGTTTCTATTCGCCTTTCCGAAGCATACAAAATTTGTATGCAAGTTAACCCGAATCTTATTTTAGGCGGTGTTGCCATACCGGAAAGACACATAAAAAATCAAGAAGAGCATATGAGAATAATAAGCAAACAGAGCAATGGTTGTAAATACTTTATTTCACAAGCTGTATACAATGTTGAAGCTGCAAAGGATTTCTTGTCAGACTATTACTATCATTGCAAAAACAACGGCATAGATATGGTTCCCATTATCTTTACCCTTACTCCTTGTGGATCTTTAAAAACCCTTGAATTCATGAAATGGCTAGGAATAAGCATACCGAAATGGCTTGAAAACGATTTAATAAATTCAGAGGACATTTTAAATAAATCCGTTTCACAGTCAAAAGCTATTTTCTCTGAGCTAATGGATTTTTCAACCGAAAAAGGGATACCTATAGGATGTAATATTGAAAGTGTTTCAGTGAGAAAAGTAGAGATAGAAGCTTCAATACAACTAGTAAGAGACATTAAATCCATCATAGAAGCTAGTGTTCATAAGTCAAAATCAAATAAATAACTTAACACCTAGAATTTCAAATAACTTGATTTGCTCATAAATCTAAATCCTTTTTGTTAAGGATACAAATTAATGATAATTATATTTTGTAACTAGCATTAAGGTTGTACCTGCCTCGTTTTACTGTCAAATGTCTCCATCCGAAGACCTTCGCATAGAATCTGTAAGCCTTGACTTGATAATTTTTCGCCCGCGTATTAAGGACATCCTGTCCTATACGCTAAAAATTCCATCCGTGGCATTTTTGCTTCAAATTATCAAGCTCTCAATCAACAAATTCTAGTGCTCACGTCTAAGAATTGCGTCACTTGACACTAAAACAGGTTGTGCTTTTTATTAGACTCTTTATTTTTTTATTTACATTTTCTAGATGTTTTACAAATTATATGCTTTTAAAAAAATCAGTTTGCCATTATACAATCTAATTTCCTATAATATGCAAAAATAGAGAATGTATGCTCACTTGCAAACATTCTCTATAAATTTATATATTGTTAATTATCAATCATTTACGACATAACTTCTAGGAGCCATCAATACCATTGGAACAGGTTTTAAATCCTTAGCTTCCTTTCCTTCTTTCAATAACTTTTGCAGAGTCTTAAATTCATCTGACAAAAACAAAATCTTTTGAATTTTTTCTTGACTTTGGTTTGCCTGTAACTTTTTTATCACAGTATCTACACCTATTACATACGCATCATAATCGTATAGTTTGCCAAATATTCTTCTATCATCTGACAAAACCAGTATAACCGTATCGGTATATTTAGGACCACTTAAAACTAATCGGCAATATATAGCAGGTATAAACCAAAAGAATTCCCATGCAAGATTAACATCTTTAGTAAACTCTGCAATTTTATTCACTAAACTCTCAACACTGTCTTTTGGCTCAAAGTCTGCAAAAACATCAATTGCATACTCTGCACATTTTTTCATAAAGTTTTCATTCTCAATATCCTTTTGTCTATTCTCATTATATGATTTATCTGATTGACGTATAATAATATACTGCATTTCAACGATATAACCTTTACTTTTATCTGCCCCTTCGGCCCATTTTTTTGCATAATCCTCTAAAGCTCTTTCTGCCTCAAGAAAAGGTTTGTTGTTTAATAGGCATTGATACATTAACTTTCCATCAATTTGCCTTGTAAGCCATACCTTGACCCAATAAAACTTATTGCTTTTTAATCTCTTTACTATTTGATCTTTTAACAAATTATAAATACGGGCATCCCCTGTTTCTATTGAGCCATCCATCTCTTGAGACTTTATATTACACATATAGGCATGCCATGTCCTCTCAATGCCTTTTTTGTTAGTTTCTATGTCTAAATCAGAAGCATTATTATCTTTCAACGATTTTATTACAACACCAAATACAGACTTAATAAAAATATCAATGCAATTATTTATAGCTTCTTCAATATCTTTTCCACTTCCAGCTAAAGATTCGAATATTCCCTCTTCTCCAAACTGCTCATTGGCAATGACAAAATCCATTTGAACTATTGAAATATTTCCTTGTTTATTTTTGCCCTTTATAACAGCCTGAACTGTTGTATCTACATCAGAAATTATTACAGCTTTTTTATCATGGCTTACTTTAAAATTCATACCTGAAATCTTTTTTTCCAAAATACTTATTGCTAGTTCATTATCATCCATTTTTTTAACTTCTTTATCTTCTGTCTTTTGAACATTGCTTTCTTTATTACTTTCTTTATTGCTTTCTTTATTTTTTTCTTCAAGCTTAACTTCTTTCCTCTCTTGTACGTTCACATCTTCTTTGCCTTTTTTAGAACCAAACAGCTTATCAAAAAAACCCATATTATAATTCTCCTCTTTTTATGTTTTACATTGGGTTATTTCAAAATATAACCCATACAAAGTTCAGATTACAAATCCTATCATGGAAGCTTTAAGCTGCCAAACAGAGCTACCTTATACCCCATGACTTAACACTCAAAAAACGTAGTGCAAAAAGTTTTTAACTGTTATAAAACATAATGTAAAAATGCTCAGCACCAACCATTTCCTTATATACTGTCATAAAATGATTGTACCACACATTATGTGCGTAATGAAGTATTATTTTTAATTCTAGATTCAAATTTTTAAATGGAAATTGTACAGTACAAATATATTGTTTAACATAATTAAATACAACCTGAACTTAAGACTATAGCATTAAAATCGGATATATGGCAATAATAACTTTATAGTCTATATTTTTCTCGAAAAACATTTTACATCACTTAAGGTTATTCCAAAAAAATAACTGGTGACATGCGATTTTAAAAAATTTGATTTGAGGGATTTTGCAACTTGAATATTTTATAGATTATTTTTTAAAATAGCCTAATTCTATCTTTTGAGAAATAATATACATATGTTCAATAAAAGTAAAAAAATATACTGAAATAAACTTTTTGACTTTTATATAGTACTCTCAAACAGAATTTATTTCTAAAATATAAAGAGCATGGAACAGTAAAAGTGTACTTCTAACATTATAGAAAACGAAAAATCAGTATTTAAAATAAGAAATTGTATGGGGTGAAACAATGAAAAAAAAAGTTATAATTATAGGTTCGGGAATAGGTGGTTTATCTACAGCTGTAAGACTACTTAGTAAAGGATATGATGTGAAAGTTTATGAAAAGGAAAATACTATAGGTGGTAAAACAAATCAATTAGTCCACCCTCCTTTTACTTTTGATTTAACCGCTTCAATTCTAATGGATCGAAAAACCTATGAAGAAGTTTTTTATGATGCTAGGTTAGATTACAAAGATTATATAGAATTTATAAAAATAGATCCAATTTATCGTAGTTTTTATGCCGACGGAACCTTTTACGATTTTAACAGGGATGTGGTATCCTTAATAAAAAACCTAGAATCTATTTCAATAGACGATTCAATTGGATACATGAAATTTTTAGCAGAGGTATATAAAAGGTACATTATTGCAAATAATCACTTTTTACAGAAATCCTTTGAAAGACCTTCTGACTTCTTTAATATTTCATCCCTAAAACATGCGCTAAAAACAAAAGCATTTTCTACCTCACATAAATTAATCTCAAAATATATTAAGGATGAAAAGCTACAAAAATTCTTATGCTACCAGTCATTATATGTTGGAATATCCCCTTATGATGGACCTAGTATATATACATTAGTTCCTGTAATATCTCAGTTATATGGTCTATGGCATTTAAAGGGTGGAATGTACTCCTATGTCAAAGCGTTAGAAAAAGCTATTTATCATCTAGGTGGAGTAATCGAAACAAATTATACTGTAGATGAAATTATAATTTCTGATAACAAAGCTATTGGTATAAAATCTAAGGAAAAGGAAGAAGTTTTTGCTGATATAATCGTTAGCAATGCTGACTTTTCCTATACAATCGATACTCTTATAAAAAGTGATATCCATAAAGGAAAATATACAACTCGTAAGTTAGACACTATGAAATATACCTGCTCTACTTTTATTATTTATTTAGGATTAAAGAAAAAATATCCTCAGCTTTCAGTACACAATCTATACTTAAATAACGACTTTAAAAAGAATATTGATTCAGCTTTTACAGGACATTTACCACTCAATCCTTCGTTCTATATATATTGTCCTACTAAAGTAGACGATAGTATGATAACAACTAATGGTGAATGTATAAGTATAGTAGTGAGAGTTCCCAATTTATTCTTTGGAAATATAATTTGGAGTGAGGATACAGTTAAGTTTATGAGAAACCAAACTTTATCTAATCTAAAAAACATCCCAGGTTTAGAAGACCTTGAAAATAATATTATTTACGAAAACTACCTTACACCCCAGAACCTAAAACATAACTTCAACTCCTACGCAGGTGCTGCCTTTGGCTTAAGTCCAACCCTAACGCAAACCAATTACTTTCGACCTCATTTCAAATCAGACCATGTAAAAGACCTCTATTTTGTTGGTGGTTCCGTTCATCCCGGCCCTGGTGTTTCAATTGTCTTACTATCAAGCAAGCTTGTAGTTCAGGAAATATTGAAAAATGCTAGTATATAAAAGTCTAAAAAAGCACCAAGGTTTTCTTGGTACTTTTTATTCTCTTGTTTTGTAAACACATTAATCATTGTATCTATTTACAAGCTCTCCATTAAGGTTATATAATTCTGCAGGATCGCTTTTACTATTGTTCCAAGTACCTCTACCATCAAGCCAGTGAAAATCCACATCTGGATTCTTTGATGAATCTCCAACCTTAACCGTCGCATTTGGTGCCAAAACAAAATCAGAAAATGTAAAATCCTGTTCTCCTCTTACTGACAAAATCGTCCATCCCATAAGATTAACCGAATTATCCCCAGTATTTTTAATGATTATATATTCAGCTTTTTTATCTAAATCCAGTATCTCAATATCATTGCTTGAAGATGTTTTATCACCAACAGGTACTGTTTCTTCTATTTTTGCATTAACACTATCTGGATTTACATTATCAAACTCATCATTAATAATATTCCCTTTTAATGTATATGTGTAACTGTAATGACTAGGAATTTGTGTTGTGGTATTGGGATAAGTTATAACAGCAACAAAGTCTGTACACCCACCAGCATCCCTAATTACTTTTTCCATATATGCCTGGTCACCATGTCTATTTAGATTACTGTTCTGCGGTGTTATATTATACGCATTGGAAACTCCTCCAAGAGAATCGGCAATCACATGGCCTTCATCCAATGTAGGACTTTCAACACCAGGAACTTTCGCCTCATCATAATAGTATCTACCAGTGGATAAAACAGGTTCAGTGGATTCATCCTGTAATATAATTTTTTCAGCAATTACTTTAACTAATTGACTATGCTCATTTGTAAAAGCATAATATTCTCTATCGTCAAACCCTATATCAACTACAACATTAGGTTTTCTATGCCCTGATTGGTCTCCCCCATCTACTTCAATAAGTCTATACCCATCAAAGATATCACTGGTTTTATCCTCATTAGTTGATTTATTTTGTCGAGTCTCATTTTCTAAATCCTCATAATTATCAGACAATACCTTATTGTTGTTTTGCTCATTACCAATAGGTTTCTCTGCATCATTACTGCTTTCCGTTTTTTCTACATGTTCAGATTTAGACTCAGAATTTCCCCCATGAGCTTCAATTTGAGGTTTAGGTTCTGTGATAGTGTTTTTCTGCTCACTATTACCTAAAAAACCTATAATGATAAATAAAAGCGATAAAACAACCCCAATACCAGTTACAACTTTATTTTGCTTCTTCCATCCCCAATAAGTAACCATAAATGGAAATAGCATAATCCATAAAAGGATTTTTACAACTTTCATTTTTATTCCTCCCATCATGTTAATCTTAAAAAGCATATCTCCTAGGAAGTATATTTTATATCGTTATTCAAATATACCAATGAAAAATCATAAGACATATTAAATTAAGATACTACATAACTTGAACGTAATCAAGTGGTAAATACCGTAAGTCACCGTAAGTCTATATTTAAAAACTTGTTGCAACTGTCTTATTGTTTTTATTTTTAAAACGGCTGTAATTTTTATAATTTTTTTAGACAAAATTAATAACCTGCTTATAACTAATAAAAATTAGTTATAAGCAGGTTATGACGATGAAGTTTTTAGTTACACAGAAAAAGTAAGAATTAGTAACATCTTAAAAAATGATGTAAAGTGTATTACTTATTAGGTAAAGTCCAAGTAGACATAAAAAGCTTTTACTCCTTCTCAATGTCTTCTATTATTTCTTTAGCCTCTTCTTCAGAAAGCTCCACAATCTCACATATTTCTGAAATGTCAAAATTCTTTCTAATCAAATTTTTTATAGTTCTACAAGTTTTTTGTTTAACACCTTTTTCAACACCTTTTTCTATTCCCTTTTCTATTCCCTTTTCTATTCCTTTTTCCATTCCTTTTTCCATTCCTCTATTTTCAGCAGATACTAAAGCTGCTTTTTCATCTCTTAACCATTGAAGCCTTGCTTCAAATTTTTCTCTTTCTTTCTGACTCAAACTCATATTCTCAAGAACTTCTAATGCCTTTGTTATTGTAGGAATTTCCTTTAACTTAGAGGGCATATCATCCTTAGTGTACTCCCCTGCTTTTTTCAAAAAATCCACCCATCTATCCATAACATTTGAAATGTTCTCATCATATTTTTCCAATTCAACAAAATGAATTTCTATCTGTTTTATCAATTCTTTACCCGACTTAGTATTTGTCAACTTATAGACATTATGATACTCTTCTTCCTCTAAGCAATTAAAATTTAAAATGTTTATTCCGATTGTCTTTTCCAATTTATCATAGTTAACACCTGAACTTAATTGGCTTACATATAATCTTGACCAGTAATATAGCGCTCTTTTCGCATAATAATCTTGATCCAACATTTGCATCTCTATATTAAACCACTTTCCACTAATATCCTGAGCCTTTATGTCTAAAATACTTAACTTATCATCTATAAACTCTTTTTCATTATATGGATTTTTTATAACTATATCTCTTACTTTGTCTTCCTCATCAACAAAGGCATTTATAAAATCTATTAATACTTCTTTATTCTCCTCTGCTCCAAATAACTTTTTAAATACAAAGTCAATTCTTGGATTTAACCTACACATTTTCTTCTTCCTCCTAAATTTTATTTGTTTCAGAAAATCTAATAAACTAACATATCATTTTTATCCTAAAATTTTATTACAAAAAATAACTAGTCAACTGCATTTTCAAAAAATAACTATATTCTCAACAATATATTATATGCAATAATATAAAGAAATTCAAATTTAAAACCATTTGCAGATAGTCTCCTATATGAAATTGACTGTTCTTAAATCTATCATCAGTTACATTCATTCACATCTCCTAAAGTTCAGTCCTGTCAATGTAGTCCTTACACTATGTAATAATATAATTCTGCTAATTTCTTAAGATAGATCTTATTCCAACAATAAGTGAAAATATTCTATTGCATCGGTTATATCTACAAGAAATCTTGAGACACACAAAATGATGAAATAAATCCTTACAGGGAAGAATAAAATCAAATGCTTAATGATAAAGGTCATCAAGGCCAAAACAGCAGCTGAAAAGTTTCTTACCTTTTCAGCTGCTGCAACAAATCACCAAACCACAATACCAATTCTATCAAGAAGTAAAACCTATGTATTGGACAACTTTAATTCCATTAAGTGTGACACCAAAGTATTATCCGTATAAGAATTCTTCTATCCTTTAATAGCGGTTTTTGTAGAAAAAGTATTTCTCGTTTTGACTTAATTTTTTATTATGTTGTTTTGTCTCTTATGAAGTACTAGCCTACACCATAGGACGCATATTATTTCCTAGCTATTTAGATAAGACCTGACTGCTGTAAGAGCAACCTTGCGACAACGGTAGCTTCTGCCCGTGTCATATTATCATTTGGTACAAGTGTATTTTTACCTCTGCCGATTATGATTCCTATACTGAGACAAGCCGCAGCGCCTTCTCGCGCATAAGATGAAATATTGGAAGCATCCGCAAAATCATCTAAAGAAATTTCCCATGATGTAACATTTGTGTTCAGCCCTGTAATAGACATCGCTCTGGCAACAATCGCCATAGCTTCCTCTCGGGTGATTTTGTCATTTGGACCAAAGGTGCCGTCTGGGTATCCTTTAGTGAGTCCGTAGCTAACAGCTGTTTGGATAGCACCGCAGTACCAATCATCTACAGAGATATCGCTAAAGGAACTGTCGACCGAACTCTCTTGCAGCCCAAGGGCCCGAATGATAATTGCCACAAACTCCGCCCTAGTGATACTTTTGTCAGGCTGGAACATATTCTCGTTAACTCCGCTGACTCGTCACGTTTTTCTTTTAATTGACGTATATTGCACTAACCCCAAATCTTCTAAAGTCTGCTGTTATAGTGTTTCGAAAGTTGTTTTTTTAATAGTTCAGGTGTTAGAAGTTCGTTAGAAAACGATGAAAAATAACCAATCATGACCACCCGTATAACGGGTGGTTTGCTCTAGCCCTATAAGGGCATATTACTTGGCATAGCCTTAAGGCTTACTGAAGGTTCTGCCAACCGCACGTTTTTACAAACGACCCCTTAAGGG